>Ga0209700_100104_pt1 | contig 119394 bp, 66 predicted proteins | sample SiratroredBW_FD_187528 | JGI IMG/M metagenome (GOLD analysis project Ga0209700, IMG submission 187528) | Root nodule microbial communities of legume samples collected from California, USA - Siratro red BW (SPAdes) (version 2) | ecosystem: Host-associated > Plants > Roots > Nodule | place: USA...
ATATATATATATATATATATATATATATATATATATATATATATATATATATATATATATATATATGTTGTATTGATTATAATATGATATTTGATTCTTAAGATATTGAGAAATATTTTTTGTAGTCAGTATTTGAATTGAAATACTTAATGAAAGATTTTGTCTAGAAATAGAGCATGATTTATTTGTTGTTTTAAACTTTTATGATAATAATAAGTATTTTATATAAAATTGATCAAAGAATTGATGGTTAATAAGAAAGTTAAAGTTCATTCACAAAAAAGATTAGGGTTTTATTGTAGGTTGACATTGGTATTAGTTAGGAGAGAAGGTAATTATTTTTCTTTATATATAAGAAAGAGGTATGGTAAAATTTAACCCTAACAACATTCATATGATCGATCCTTAATCTTTTTCTGTTATCTGAGATTTGACATAAATATAAAATATTTAATTTGTTTTTGAATAATTTATTTTCTTGTAGAAACACTCAAATTATGAAATGGTTTTTCACTCTAATTTTATTATAATTATAATATTGTTGCATATTGCATAAGTTTCTTGGGAGAGAACGATATATTTATTACTTACTACGTTTGCGACTGGTGCACTTGCCATTATAGCGAAAATAGGATAACAATTACGAATGGGGAATAGTAATAACCATGAAACGTGATATATTTATACATATAACTGAGCTTTGTTGTATCCTTTAACTAGTCTTATAGTATTTGTTATCATCAAAACTCATAGACTGTTATATCATGAGATCGTCTAATGGGTATTAGATCATGTAGTTAGTTCTAAACATTCTAGCATCTTAACATTATTTAGTCTCTTTAATTTATTGTTGGATAGGGCTAATTTTTTAGCTTCTTTATGTGTTTCTTTAAAAGCTTCTAACAAAGAACTATATTTTTCATAGTTTATCGAGATACTGGAACTTACACTATTGGCTGCTAATTTATATCCAACCATAAGACACAGGTTTTCTTCTTCATTCTCCTTTGAACAACATTGAGATGATGTTTCAACAATACTTGCCAAGCAATATAAGCTTTCCTTATTCTACCTCCTTTACCATTCTTCTTTTTAGCTCATTTATCTTTGTTTGAGAGGTTAAGACATTCTATCTTTATGTGACCATGTTTTCCACATCCAAAATATGTAAAGTTAGCTGAACCAGATTCAAACTTTTTATTGTACCTTTTAATTGGTTGACTCTTGTCCTTTCTTTCATTTTTTAGAAATTTACTGAATTTTCTGGTCAACAAATTCAAAGTCTATGTGTCACTCCATCAACTTGAGTAATCTCTATTGTTTTCTTCCTTTTGAATATCTGTTTTGAGAATAATCCCTTTTGCTTTTCTCTCGTCACTTTCGTGCTCATTCAATCTATTAATCTCGAGCTCATATTCCTTGAGATTTTTAAATAGTGCAGCAGTGGTCAATGTAGTAAGATCTATGGACTCTGAAATAGTCTTTGGTTGTCAGCTCTTGTTCAAGCACTTCAGAATCTTTATGTTGAGCCCATATTAATCAAACACTTTTTCCCAAACCATTTCGATTTCAATATGTGCGTGAATCTCTTCAACACATTAGCAATGATTTCACCTTGTTACATTACTAGCTCATGCTTCTTGACTCTTTTCACATCAAAAGTGCCTTCATGTGTGACTTCTATAATTTCCCACATATCTTTAACAGAGAAACACCCTGCTACACCTCTATAACTAGAAACCGACGTAAGTTGAGAGAAACTATTATTTATGAAAATATATATTGTCTCTTTCAATCAATTAAACCTTCAACTAAGTCCACTAGTTTTACTTAAATGAAATCAATAAATCATATTTAGCATTCAACCTATTAAAATCAGCAGTAGCATATATTTTCCCAAAAATTCATTTATAAATAGATTTTAGGCAAAAACATTTCTTTGAGCATTTTATAGATCAAACACATATAACAGGACACACAACACTACCTAACACAAGTCTACACAACCTTCACATTCTTCAATATATGTTGGATTAATCAAATACCAATCAATTACAACTATTCAATATATGTTGGATTAATCAAATACCAATCAATTACAACTACATTAACATTTAAAACTACATTAACATGCGCAATAGAAAATATGATGAAATTTGTTATTGTAGATTTTGATTTATTTTAAAACTTCCTCTAAAATATAAATTATTTCTTTTCTTAATTTAAATCAAAATATTTTATTTATTTTTTCCTTTATAAAATATCTTTCAATATAAAATTATTTCTCTTTTCGGTTTCAATCAAATGTTTTAAAAAAATCTAATTTCTTTTCAGAAAAATTTTCACAATTTTAGGAAAGTTTTAGAAATTGAGAATCTGAATTGCAATTTTTGATCCCCTACCTGTTTTAACACTTTTGTAAAAATCTATAAATTCCCATAACTTGATTAGTCTTTCTCACCCAGTCCTTGAGCTTTATTTTACCAATTGTAAACTCCACTCCTAGATAATTCTACAACATCTTCAAATTTAATGTTCATGTCTTGTGTCAAAGAGATGATTGAAAACGGTATCAAATATGTGAGTGTTGTCATCACTAAAGAATTATTAGATATGAACCAAAGCTTTTTGTGTTAAATTAGAGGGGCCTTGAGCCAAAGTTTGTTGTTAATATCAATGAATTGTATTTAAATTTTCTGAACAGTTGAAGTTTGTGTTTTGTATTGTAGTTTGTACATTTTTTGAAGTTCCAATAAGTGTGATGTCAAGTTCTACAATTTTTTTAGTTCTCATTTTCTAATGTGGATTTTATGCAGAATTTCTCTATACTTTTTATTATTAGTTTTTCATATCTATTTTTCTGTTATGTTCTCTGATTGATTCATATTGATCATCAAATAAATTCAAGTTATTTCCACTGCTCATAAATCTGATGTTTATTGTACAAAATTCTCATGTTATTAATTGTTTTTTTATCTTTAAAACTTGTAGTTTTGTCACCATTAAAACGGTCTAACACTCATTAAATGGTCTATCCATGATAGACAATCCAAGGCCCAAATAGATAATCTCATGATCTAGTTTCAATTTTGATGATAACAATAATCCAAGTGATTATTTTGAATTTAATAAATCTAGTGTGTGCATAGAAAATTTCCAATTTTAAACATTAGATGATCAGAACAATGTTAGACGGTCAACCCTAGATTAGACGATCAATGTTGGATTACACTATTAACACTGCCTCAACCAGTCAACTATGGACTAAATTGTCAATGCTTATTAGATGGTCAAAGTTGCTTTAGATAGTCAATGAAGCATTAGACAGTCTAGTCTTATCTTTCACGTTAGATGATATAGTCATTGTGTTCATCCAAATAAGGATTTTCCATGCTTGTTTTTGGTTTGTTTTAGTTTGTTTGATTGCGCCTAACCTTTAATTGATGTATTTCGAAGCCAAGTTAAAGGTTTTCTATTTATTTAATTACAAGATGCGTAAGAACATGTCTATTGATACGAAATTTTTTTGATATAATCTCATCATTTCTAAATAAAATAATGTTACTTTGACACTGGTACGTGGCATGACATCCATTTGACACTGTTGCGGTGACAAAAATATTAATTTTTTAAGCCAGCGTGTAAAGAGTTGAAACTGAGAAGCCCAAAAGCCCTTCCGCGCCTCTCTCACTCTCTCACTCTCTGGCTTGTGCTCTCTCGCTCTCGAGGTCCCTCTACTCTCTCGCTCTCTCTTTGTCTCTGCGCTATCGAGCTCTCTCTTCGTCCACCTCAACGGTTCGTCAGCAAAAGGTTGGTTTTTTTATGTCATTTATGTTGGAAAAACGTGTAAAGGTTGGTCTTTTAAGTGATTTTTGATGGAAAATGATGTTTTTTTTTGTTTGTCGTTTGATTTCCGTGTAAATTTTGGGTTTTTATGTGCTTTTTGATGGAAAAGGAAGTCTTTTTGGTGTTCTGTTCTTCGTCGTTGCTGGAATATAAAAGGTTTTTGCGTTTAGGGTTTGATTTTCGTTGGTGGTTGAAGTAAAGTTTGGTCTTTTATGTGTTTTAAATGTTTTTCTTGGTTGCTGATGGAAAAAGAATGTTTTTTTGTAAGGGTTTTAAGTTTGTAATGTTTGAATCCGTTTGTTTTGGCAAGTGATGAACACATGTGTGTTGAGTCGTCAAAACATGAACTAAGGTGTCCCTTTGTTAAAGAATGGGTAACTGCACGTGTTTTGTCAAACAATAAGTGGTTTTAAGCTTACAAAAATCAGTGGTTACATATGTTCTAACGAGGGGACACCTCAGTACAAGCTTACAAGAAAGGGACGACCTCCATTTAAAAGATTAAAGTCAGCGAGTGAGATGCCTCGAAGCCGAAAGAAGGCAGTCCATGCGAAGCACACAAGTTCAACCAATAATGTCTCTGAACAAAACACAACAACAACAGTATCCACAATAAACTACGAAACAAAAATGGTTCGTGTTACATACAAATTTATGCATTTGAATAAATCTGGTGTTGTATTTTGTGTTACATCCATCAAACAGTTCATGTTATATTTTGTTGACATGGTCTTTACAGGTGTATACTATTCAATCTTGTAAATTTGTGTCACTCCTCACATCACTAGGAAACACACATGAGTCATCATCTGCAACTGGTTACCCAAGCTTTAATGAGGGGACACCTCAGTAGATCTTTTGGCGACTAAATGCATTACGACCATTTTGGCGTTTTAAGTTCTTATGTCCTTTAGTTACAATCCTGTGAATTGCTTGCATAACCCTTTTATGTACCAAAATATGCTAAATTGACACACATGTGTGCATAAATAACATTTTTTAACTTACAAAACATTAGGGGTTACCCATGTTTTAACGAGGGACACCTCAGTTCACGTTTTGGCGACTAAATGTAGTACAACCAATTTGACATTTTAAGTTCTTATGTCCTTCAGTTACAACTCTGTGAATTGCTTGGATGACCCTTTTATGTAACAAAATATGATAAATTGACACACATGTGTGCATAAATAACATCTGTCAACTTACAAAACATCAGAGGTTACCCATGTTTTAACGAGGGGACACCTTAGTTAAAGTTTTGGCGACTAAATGCATTACGACCATTTTGGCATTTTAAGTTCTTATGTCCTTCACTTACCACTGTGAATTGCTTGGATGGCCATTTTATGTACTAAAATATGATAAATTGACACACATGTGTGCATAAATAACATATGTCAACTTGCAAAACATCATGGGTTACCCATGCTTTAACGAGAGGACACCTCAGTTAATGTTTTGGCGACTAAATGCGATACGACTAATTTGGCATTTTAAGTTCTTGTGTCCTTCAATTAGAACTCTGTGAATTGCTTGGATAACCCTTTTTCTGTACCAAAATATGACAAATTGACACACATGTGTGCATAAATAACATTTGTCAACTTACAAAACATCATTGGTTACCCACGTTTTAATGGGGGACACCTCGGTTAACGTTTTGGCGACTAAATGCATTATGACCATTTTTGCATTTTAAGTTCTTATTTCCTTCAGTTACAACCCTGTGAATTGCTTCCATGACCCTTTTATGTACCAAAATATGTTAAATTGACACACATGTGTGCATAAATAATATCTGTCAACTTACAAAACATCTTGGGTTACCCATGTTGAGGGGACACCTCAGTTAACGTTTTGGCGACTAAATAACAATTTAAAGCAATATGATGCAACATTTGGCCAAAGAAGTCATATGTTACAATATTGAACACATATGTAAATAACAATTTAAATAACAAGATGATGCAATATTAATTTCAATTCTTCCATAAAAATTTGGTCAATTTACATTAACATCAATTAATTGTTGCGACTTTTTACATTCCTTAAACCACTCCTTACAGACCTTTTTCTTTTCTTAGGGTATGTGGTAAAAGGAGGTCCTGATTTAGAGAATTTAAGAACCATTCTCTTTGCTGGAGTCTTTATTCGAGTTCTTCTAATGGTGGATGCTTTTGCCTCTGTCTTCTAAGTTGTTGTTGTGGTTGGTGCTGGGGATGCTGGTGGGTTTCTTGCTGGGGTTGCTGTTTGGGGAGTGGCCATGTCATATGAGGTTTCAAATATTCGTTTATCCTCCACCAATTTCCTAAGCTCAATGATCTCCCTCTAAAGCTCCTTAATAGTATCCTCTTGCACTAGGATAATATCACCCAGTTTTATAATGTCTAGACGATCATTATGCCCTTGATGGTGGTCTTTGTTATTTTCCTTTGGTTGACCAACACCACCTTGTAAAGCTTCTTTGACAATGTCATATTCAAGCTCTTCATTTGACACTACCAGTTCTGCAACCACCTGCTCATGGTAAAAATCAGCACACATAAATAATGTGAACATGATTACACCTCAATATTTCACTTAAAAAACTTACCAAATTAGAAGTGAATGTCGAGCGAACTTTGCTATCCGCAACCTTCACATCCTTCCAATAAAGGATACGGGGGAATTTACCCCTCATTTCCCCTTTTTTTTCGGAATAGCATATGTTCGCACGACCATTTCTTTGACACAATTCATAACAAAACATCAAAAACACATCTTAACAGTTATTACAAAATTACTTCACTTTTTAACTTACTATACAAATTATCTGCAGTAGATATGTACACCCAACAATATATACATATGAAGGAGCTGGCATTTTTCGAATGGAGGAAGCACCTTCACATAAACTTCCCACCAGATATTGGAACACAATGCCACCCCAGTTGTATTTACTTAATTCACCAAAATTATTATCCACAACACTAAACAACCCATTATGCACAATACCATTTATCTTGGGCAAAAAAAATTCAGACAAACCTAATAATATATACAACTTACAAACATCAACAACTGTAGTAGAATCATTTAAACGTTTAAGTAATTCCTCATATATCATTGTAATAATAACACGATTGGAACCAAATAAACTCCTCAATTGGGAGTCACTTGATTCCTTTTCCAGAACAAGATTCTCTCCACCAACTCTCAACCCAATACCTACACAAACATCAAGTAATGTAAAGAACACAAATTCAGACCTATTTTCAAAACCACACTTCTTCTCAACAAATCTACAACATAGCTCCTTAACAAACATCCTCCTCATTTGCAGATCTCCATCAACCATGCGGAGCCAACCAAAAGGGGTGCCTTTTATGCACGCCTTATGGTCATCAGATAAAATGTTGTTCACCTTCATGAGAAACTTGGTTCTGCAGCAATGGCGGACTCGAATGCACTCCTACATATAATTAAACCACCAGTCAATATAGACATTACATGACAAAATATTTCATTATCAAAAATAATTATGCAAACTACAAATCAAACCTTATTCTCTAATTCGGATCGTTCACGAATAACAACATCAGATGTCACCATTTGTAATCCTGCAATAACTAAAACAATTCAATAAGACCAACTAACATCAAACCATTTGTGTTATCAAAACACCAGAGGTTACCCATTCATTAATTAGGGGAAACCTTAGTTATAATTTTGGTGACACGCGTCATTTATGTTTATGTGTTGATGTGTTCATGTGTATAGTCGCCAAAGCTTTTATGAAAGTGTCCCCTCATTATTGAATGGGTAACCAATAATGATTTGTCAAAAAATCAAGTCATTGTCACCTTAAAAAACACAAGAGGTTACCCCTTCAGTAATGAGGGGACACCTTCCTTCAAGTTTTGGTGACTATACACATGAACACATCAACACATAAACAATATTGACGTGTGTCGTCAAAACTATAACTATGGTGTCCCCTCATTAATGAAGGGGTAACAAGAGAGGTTTTGTAAAATAATTGTCATTGTCATCAGTCTCCAAAACTTGTACTGAGGTATCTCCTCGTTAGGACATGGATAACCACTGATTTTTTGTAAGCTCGGAACCACTTATTGTTTGACAAAACACGTGTGGTTACCCCTTCTTTAACGGGGGGACACCTTAGTTCATGTTTTGGTGACTCAACACACATGTGTTCATCACTTGTCAAAACAAATGGATTCAAACGTTACAAACCTAAAACCCTTACAAAAAACATTCCTTTTCCATATCAACAACCAAGAAGAACACTGAAAATCACATAAAAGACCAAACTTTACTTCAACCACCAACGGAAATCAAACCCTAAAGGTGAAAACCTTTTATATTCCAGCAACGACGAAGAACAGAACACCAAAAAGACTTCCTTTTCCATCAAAAAGCACATAAAAACCCAAACTTTACATGGAAATCAAACAAAAAACAAACAAAAACATCATTTTCCATCAAAAATCGCTTAAAAGACCAACCTTTACACGTTTTTCCAACATAAGCGACATAAAAAACCAACCTTTTGCTGACGAACTGTTGAGGTGGACAAAGAGAGAGCTCGAGAGCACAGAGACGAAGAGAGAGTGAGAGAGTACAGGGAGCTCGAGAGCGAGAGAGCACAAGCCAGATAGTGAGACAGTGAGAGAGTGTAGAGAGTGAGAGGCAGAGAGGCGGGAAATGGCTTTTGAGCTTATTAGTTTCAACTCTTTAGTCGCTGCTACCAAAAATGCCCCTACCACGTAAGACATTTTGACCAAAATACCCTTGTGTCAAATGGGGGTAACAACCCAACAATGTCAAAATAACATTACTCTTCTAAATATAATTGTAATTAATTGATTATCAAATTAAAGTTCTGTCAACTCTAATTAGTGTTTAATTGTATTATTGTTTATAGAAACAATTTTAAACATTTCCAATTTATGGTTTTGCTGTGACACTTTCGAAAGACCCTAACATTTTAAAACTATATGGAATTGGAAACATTTTAAGTTTGCTCTAAAAATTTTTATCCTCTTGTCTTGAGTGGATTTAACTGATGAAATCAAAGATTACAATTAGGTTGCTCAATGTCTATTTTGTTCTTCTATTATAGAAAATTTTTGAAAAGCCAATGTTATTCTTATCCCTGTTTGGGAATCTTTTGTCGTATTAGATGTTGCTTTTTTGGTCCTTCAAACGACTATCTTTTTTACGGTTATAAATACAAGATTGGTTTGAATCTGAATACAACAAGTGAACGAAGTGAGATACATTGTAAAGTTGGAAAAGTTGAGTGTCTACTCTATTCAGAGAGCATCTACACCGTTCCATTGGTTGTCTACTGATATACATGTTTCTATAGAGTGTCTAGTTGTTGGGCTATGCGAAAATTGATTGCAATTCCTCGCCACTATGAAGTAAACCCTTGTGAGATTTAGTTGTACTCTCTTTGAGAATGTTTTTCTCATTTTAGAGTCATCTTGATCTTAGGGGGAGATTGAGTCTGGTTTAACCTGGAGAGTTTTGTGTACTCGTTGTAACATGGATAGGTTTAGGTACTTGTCATAACATGGAGAGGTTTGCTTACTCTTTGTAAACATTTATAAATGTTCAAGAGAGAACTGGACGTAGTCCAAATGGTAGGGGTGAACCAATATAAAATTGTTATCTTTGTGCTTTTGTATTCATGTATTAGACGATCTTGGTTTGTTCTTTTGCTTGTAGTGATTTGAATTCAGGCTCCATTCAACTCCTCCTTTTGGAGCCAACTGTTCCTACAAGAATGATCTAAGAAGTGCTATGAGTGTCGACATATTTTATCATACTATAACAAGGAGCTTATGAATAAGCTATACATCATGAGAGCTAGGCTTAGGGAGGAAGAGAACACCACCATATCTAGGATCTTGAGTGAATTGAGTCTTTAAATAGATATAGAGTTGAGTTTCTTTCTTATAGAGACTCAAATGATTTGGTACAACTTTGTGTTAAGGTTGAACAACAAAATTTAAGAAAATCCTCTTTCAAGAAAGAAAATGCCCACTCTTGGTCTCATGTGTATAAGGAGCTAAATTCTCTATTGTTAGGGTTAGGTTAAACTTTTTTGAACTCTCATGTAATTGTTTTTGCTTTAATATTTATGTCTTTTCTTTCATTATATCAGTAATTAATTTTATACATTTTCATAAGTTGATTATTGATTATTCAAAGTATTGGAAAATATCTCTTGTATCTAGTTCTAAATTAAATTATCAAATGAAAGCTCGTGTACAGGAATCGAGTGTGATTCAATCGTTGTCTTGAAACCCTTGTGAAAATGCAAGATTCATTTATATAATTGATTAAGAAATTGTTGGTTAATAGATAATCTTAGGCTCATCTGTTAAAGAATCGGGGTTGAGTAATTTTGCAGGTTGATTAATTTTGCGGGTTGATATTGATTAATGATAGGAAAGAAAGTAAACATTTTAGTATATGAGAGTGTAGATTGATGAGATTTAACCCTATCAAGTTCATCATATTATTATTAATGTTTTTTTTCCATTAATTATTGATAAAAATTTACTTTTTTATTTTTAACTTTTGCCTATAATATCAAATTATGGAATTGTTCTTGAATTTATATTCATTATAATTGTATTTATAGTCTTATATTGTAAAAATCCTTTGGGAAGACGATAATTTTATAACTTCCTACATTGCGATTGGAACACTTGTCATCATTAGCAAAAATAGGCTAACAAGTTTTGGGGCCTTTGCTAGGGATTTGTGTTTCAATATATAATAATTGCACATTTATAATTTTTTTCAGATTAAATTTTTTTCTTTTTTTCTTTTAATTTGTATTAATTATTTATACTAACTTGTAGTTTTAAGGTTGTGTTTTTTCGGTTGCAAGGGTCTATCCGTACTAGGGGGAGAATTTCTTCAGAGTCATGGTGAAAATAGTTTTAGGCTGAGTTCAAGAGGGGGGTGAATTGAGTTTTACAAAACGTTTGATTTTAGAAAGCACCGAAAACTTTTTTCGCAGAATGAGAGTTTTCAAGAATCTCTAGAATTAATGACTCAAGGTGTAGTGCAGAAAATGAATCAATTCAAACATGAATAAATCGGTTTATTTTTTGACAAAATTGAAAAAATTAAATTTTTGCACAACAAAATCAATACACAAAGATAGAAATTAGTTGTATTCAATACAAACAACCAGAATGCGCACTTTGAGATTCAATTTAAGAATTAAAGCAAGTCAAATGACAAACTAGGCACACACATGTAAGGCAATGAACAATACTACAATTAGGCTATTAAAGGTTTGTTCAGTAGTTTAGTAATATACTGGTTTCTCAACAATCACAATTATAAAAACAACAAACAATTGAAATTAAAAAAAATTAGAGTGAAATATGCAGGGAAATCAAACTCAATTTCAAGATCAAATGAAAGATAACCTCTACATATACTAACCAAGGACCATTATGCGATTATGGAAAAAATATATCCCAGTGCTAGGAAAGTAGATGCAATCACAATGTCAAAGAATCAAATTTTAATAATGCAGCAAGACAATTCAAAGAATTTCAAAAGCAAATCAAATATGAGTTAGGCAAAGAATGTATATAGATTTTCAAAACAGCACGACTATGCATGTGCAAGAGTAAGTATTTGAAAAACTAGGATGAAAATTGTGCAGACAGTACAAATCATAAGAGAAGCACTTGAAAGAAAACTAAAATTGAAATATAAACCTCAATCAACAAATTTTTTTCCAGATTCAAGAATCTTTGTAAAAATCACAGTATCACCAATATACGAATATCACTGTGCAGAAGGAATGAATTAATAGCACTGAACCGATTAAAATGCAGAGACAAGGATAAAGAGAAATACACGAGGAAATTATACTAGTTCACCCTTCCTTAAGGACTACATCCAGTCTTTCTTGGAACCCTAGCAAGAAAAAATCCACTAACAACACTCAATTATACATAATTACAATCAAGAACACTTCTTGCACCTTGCAAGATCACAAATTACCTCTAAATAATAGAACTAACACCCTACAACCCCAAATATTCAGAATACAACAATGCTAAACCCTATAGCATCACCAATACCTAATTGAATCAAATATAACAATTACACAAATAAAAAATGCAACACTTGAATCATACAGGCTGAAGAATTGAGTTATAGAAACCCCCTGATTTTTAGCAAAGGAGATCTAGCGCAAGTCCTCGAAAAACACCAATGGCATAGTACAAATTCAAGAATTTTGATTCTCCAAGAAAACTTCTTTAATCTTTGAAAAACCAGACAATTTTGTCTCTCTCATAAATCAAGAATTCCAGTGTTGATCACCTAACGTAGTGCTAGACCGTCTAACACAAAAGAGATGATAGTATAGATAGGGGAAAGTTAACCCCAAGTCGTCTCTCAACGAATCCAATAGTAAGTTTAGTAAATCCATGTTCACTACTTATCTGTAGCAAGGAAAGTTAGTAATAACAGTAAAAAAAAAATAGGGGGATTTTAGATTGTTGATTGTTGTGCTGGAAACTAAAATAGATGAATTAAAAAATATTAAAGAAAATAGGTTGACTCTAAAGTTCTTTCACAAAAAAATTCTTCCTTGGTTTTCTTAATATTATTATCTTTTAATTTTCCTCACAGAGTTGAACTCAATCAAAATCAACAAAATCTTATTAGCAAAACAAGCTTTTACTATTATATTCAATATCTCACTTCGTCTTCAAGCGTATACTCAATAAGATGTATATCTTTTATGTCTAAACAAAGCGAACAAGAAATTGATTAAGACTAAGCGAATTAAGCCAGAACTCCAATTAAAGGAAAAACAATTGAATTCTCAACAAGCGTTCAAAAAGAAATACTTTTCCAAAACAGATTTCAAAAAGACCAATAATATAGAACAATTGTTAGAGAGAATGTAAAGAACAAGACTTTATTAAATCGAAACCCTAGAATTCATTGTGAAATCACAAGAGAATCAATCCAAAGGAGTTTAGCCTTCCATGATGAAGACACGAGAATTACCAAATAAAATAAAACTAGAGTTTATGGTAAGCAGCAACATGTGTCCTTCGCGCCTTCTCCAACCTCTATCTATAATCTCTTTTTCTTCCAAAAATTAACTCAGATTTAATTCTCAGATATTGTCCTTGCTATTATCAGATGCTTCCTTATGTGCCAATGATTAATTTTGTAAATATCTTATTTCCCGTAAATCTTATATTTTCCATCTCCCAATTTCTTTCAAATATTTTGTTTCCAAATTATGTTCCAGATACCAACTCACAATAATTGAATTTGCTACAAAAGATATTAGAGAATATTTGAAAGAGATTTGCTCTAAGTCAAGCAATAATCACAAAGGATAATCTTTATAGAAAATCTGAATAATATCTTTGACAAAAGATTTTATTAGATTTGGAGCCCATAGAATATCTATAAATAACTATAAACAAGAAAAGTATGAGAATATGCTTAAAATCGAAGTTTAATCAATAATCTCAATTAAAGTCTAATTAGTTCTATTAGGATAAATCTTATTTAAAACAAAAAATTTATTATCCATTACAATCTAAGAAATTAAAGGTTAAATATGTTATCTCTGTAAATAAAAACATACTCATCAAATATCACAAATGTAAATTTCACTAGTCATATGAAGTTAATTCTCTGTTGTAGTCATTTGGAAGGTTAAAGAGGTTGGTTGTACGATGGTGAATTTTTTATGTTTATTAGAATTTTTATTTATTTATATTTATAACAAATTTTAAGAAATTTATCACAGATTTTAATAAGTTATGAAAATTATTTATTTAATAATTATTATTTTTATTTAGCATTAATATATATTTAGATTACTTATTTATATAGGACTTTTAAAAATTGAGAAATTTGATTTATTTAATTTTTGTAGGAAATTAGTTTATTTCGAATTAGTATATATTTAAAATTTTAGATTCATACAGGTATTTAATAATTTTTGCAATTTGATTTATTTAACATTTATATTTATTTATTATTTTACAAATGTTTTTTTATAAATTTGAATTTAATTACAAAAACTAGGAAATTTACTTATTTATTAATTTTATTTATTTCAAATTTTTATAATGATTATGACATTAAATAATTTAGGATTTGTATTTATTTAAGATTTAAATTTTTTATTATAACTATGACATTACATAATTAAATATTTGTATTTATTTAGGATTTTAATAATTTAAGAATTTAATTGCTTTCATATTTTATTACAATTATGACATTAAATAATTTAGGATTTGAATTATTTAGGATTTTTTTGAATAACTTAGAACTTTAAAAGATTTCATATTTTTATTAGAATTATGACATTAAATAATTTATGATTTGTATTTATTTAAAATTTTGAATAGTTTAAAAATTATATTTATAAAAAAAATTAATAAAAGATTGACCAAGTAATAATAAAAATAAGATAATTATGTTTCATGTTTGAAATATAATTATTAAGCTTTTGAGGTGTCAATCTAGCTCAGCCTAACATGAATTTCATAAAAAAAATAATTATAAAAATAAAATACTAAAAATACTGACCCATTAAACAATTTAATTAAAACTTACTATATTATATTCCATTATATCACGTCAAGATGGTTAATATTAAAATTATTATTAATATTAATAATAATAGTAATAATAATATTCATAATATTAAAAATACTATTAATAATATTAATAATATGAATAATAATATTAATTATATTATTAATTGTAATATTAATAACAATATTAATTGTAATAATCCGAAAATTCTATAATATTTGTCATTCAACTCTTATACATAAACAAAATATAATTTCAAACATTTATAAAAACTATTTATTTAATAATTTTATTTTAATAAGAATTGTTTTTATTTAGTATTAATACGTATTTAGATTACTTATTTATATAGGATTTTTAAAAATTGAGAAATTTGATTTATTTAATTTTTGTAGGAATTTAGTTTATTTGGTATTAATATATATTTAGAATTTTAGATTCATACGGGTATTTAATAATTGAGCAATTTGATTTATTTAACATTTATTTTTATTTTTATTTTTATTTTTATTTTTTTATTTATTATTTTACGAATTTTTTTATAAATTTGAATTTAATTACAAAAACTAGGAAATTTACCTGTTTATTAATTTTATTTATTTCAAATTTTTATTATGACTGACATTAAATAATTTAGGATTTGTATTTATTTAAGATTTTGAATAATTTAAAATTTTTATTTATTTTAGATTTGTATTATAACTATGACATTACATAATTTAAGATTTCTATTTATTTAGGATTTTAATAATTTAAGAATTTAATTGCTTTCATATTTTATTACAATTATGACATTAAATAATTTACGATTTGTATTATTCAGGATTTTGAATAATTTATAAAATTAAATTATTTCATATTTTATTAAAATTATGACATTAAATAATTTATGATTTGTATTTATTTAAAATTTTGAATAATTTAGAAATTATATTTATAAAAAATATTAATAAGAGATTGACCTAATAATAATAAAAATAAGATTATTATATTTCATGTCATAATTATGTTTTAGCCTAAGATGAAATTTATAAAAAAAGATAATTACAAAAATAAAATACTAAAAATATTGACCCATTAAAAAATTTATTTAAAACTTACTATATTATATTCTATTATATCACCTCAAGATGGTTAATATTAAAATTATTAATAATATTAATAATATTAATAATATTAAAATTTCTATTAAAAATATAAATAATAATATTAATAATATTGATTATATTATTAATTATAATATTAATAAAAATATTAATTGTAACAATCCAAAAATTGTATAGTATTTGTCATTCAACTCTTATAGATAAACAAAATATGATTTCAAACCATCAAACATCTATTACATAAAAAGAAAAGAATAAAAAAATAAGAAAATAAAAAATTAAAAAAAATAGCTTGAGCGAAAATCTCCTCGCTTTAGAGAATATTCTCTCGCTTAGAAAAAACTTTTTCCTCTTTTCTTTATTTTTTTATTTTTTTATATAATAAATATTTTATGATTTGAAATTATAGTTTGTTTATTTATAAGAGCTGAATGACAAATGTTATAGGATTTTTGAGTTGTTACATTAATTATAATATTATTACAATCATTACTAATATCAATAATATTAATAATAATAATGTTAATAACATTAATAAAAATAATAATATTATTACTAATAATAATAATGTTAATAATATTAAATATAAATATTAGTATTACTATTAACAAAATAAGAATATTCATAAAATTAATAAAGACATTAATAATAATAATAATATTAATATTAGTCATATTACTAACAATACTAATAATGTTGCTAATAATAATATTAATTATTAACATTATTTATAAAGAATGTGTAGGTAATTATGTATAAATTTAAATCTGTACAAATTCATATTAATAAGTAATATTAAATTTATTTATAGATTTTTATAAGTAATTTCAATTTTTCTTGTAGTATAAATCCTAATATAAACACATTTAATATAAAAATTTAAATTTATTTTGAATTAAAATTACAAAAGTTAAATGTGTGGTGTTATATTGAGATCGAAATTTGATTTCAAATTGAAATTAATAAACAAGTGTTATAAAATTTTGAGTCAGAATTGAAATTGATAATCTTGACTTATAATTAAAATTGAATTTTTATTTGAAATTAGAATTGATAAATAGGTGTTATATTGAAATTGGATTTGAAATTATAATTAAAATTGATTTTAGAATTATAATTGGAATTGAAATTATTTATATTTCGTAATTCATAGGATTGATATTTAAATTAAAATATTTAATTTATACTAGTCAACTCTTGGATAGTAAAAAATATTTTAATTAAAATAATTAATGTAAATCTTTATAAACAGTAAAGCTAATAATTATGTACCTTTACCAATAATAAATTAGTTCATTATTATTCAACAAACTAAAATACCTGAACTTCCTTTATATATCAGTTTATTATTTTTGTTTGCAACATCCTTCAACATTTTGTGATTGTTTTTTTCTTGTGCCTAAGAAATTTAAAAGATTGGTTAGTAGAAAAATAGTGTTAGAAGTTGTAATGTCTCTATTTTGTCAAAGGCATTCTCTTGTTGTGCATGCTTACATTGGCATGGGCAGAACCAAAAGTTAATGTGTTCATTACTAACAGTCTAGAAGGAAAGGAAGTTTTGAATGTTCATTGCAAATCTAAAGAGGATGATCTTGGACTGCGTCATCTCAATATTAATCAATCTTTCAACTGGAGTTTTGGGAAACACTTCTTCTAGGCAACACTATTCTTTTGTTCCTTTCAATGGGGAAATGGTCATTTGTTGTATTATGATGCATATGACCAACTTAATGATTTCAAAGCATGTGCTGAAGAGTGCCATTGGTATATTCATAAAGCTGGACCATGTAGGTACGAATCAGGCGTTCGCAAATGTTACAAATGGCATTGATGTGTTCCATTCCAAATATAAAATCATTCTTGAATAATATAGATCTTTTATATGTAAATGTTCCAAGGTTTTCTTTTATCTAGCGTGAAAAGTGGTTGGTGAAAATATTAATTCGCAAAATAAATGAGGGTTAAGTTGTTTACAAAGACTTTTAATGGTAATATTATTAACCAACTAACAGCAACTTTTAACAAAGTATTTTTTGTAGTAAATACTTTTTCTTATGACCTTGTCGATGACGGCTGACAGCGATCCGAAAATATAAGAAAAAATGGGGTGAAATGAAAGAAAGAGATGGAGTCGCCACCGTAGTTTATTGTGGAAAACTATGGAAAACCAAGAAAAAGAAAAGAATGATTTGTGAACCAGAGATGAGTTCGGGAGTCGGTTACGTGTGGGGAACGTATTATCACCCCACAACGCCTGTCCTAAGACAATACCTTTAATCGAATGAGCACAATTATATGTAGTTTATTAAATGTTTATTTTTCCCAAAAAAAATAGAAATAAAATGAAAATAAGAACAAAATAATAATTTTTAAATTAAAAGACCCAACAAGGATTGACCTTGCTCTTATGTATCTACATCCATAACAGGTGGAGAATCAAGGCATACGTAGTTCTAAACGAAGGTTAAATTATTTTGGGAATTTAAGATGTTTTTTTATTTTAAAATTTTATACTTTTATTATATTTGGAAATTAAATTTCATTTTGGATATCATTATACGCGTACGAACTTTTTGATATTAGAAACAAAAATTGAAACGTTTTGAATTAATTTCCATATGACACGTGCAACCATTTGAAAATTTAATCAAAAATTTGTTTTCGATAAGACCTCGCATGACGCGTATGGCCATTTGGGGGTTTAACTGAAAAATTATTTAAAAATAAAATATTATTTTTATTAACAAAACACAAAACGAACCCAAGTCAAAAATGTCCAAATCTCAAAATGGAAAATTGGAGTGCAAAAATCAATTATTGCACCTTTACCCCAAATGACACCTTCTCTTCTCTCATTTCTATTAGCATTGTTGAATTTGGGTTAAGCCGAACCCATATACATCTCCAAAACTCCATTTTTCTTCTCAATTTCATGTTGGGCCAAGCCCAATCCTTCTTCACTCTACATCTCTCCCTCATACTGCCTATACTATCACATTACTTGCACTTTTTATTCCTTTGGTGCCAAATCAAAAAGGGAAATGGGCCAAACCCAAACGTGTCTACTCTCATTTTTTATTTTGTCAAATTATGAAAATTCGGCCAAGCTCCACAACTCCAATGCTTCACCTTGTTTATTTCTTCCTTTTAATTTAACAACAACACTTAATCACACTCTTTTGCTGAATGTTACAAGCAGTTTGTTTCGTTCTTCACCATTGTGGTAGGTGAACTTCGTTAACAGCATCAGAGATAAACTAATCGATTATGTGATTTCTGATAATCGGTTATCCGAGTATTTTGGGAAGGAGAATAGATTATCTATATTTCCATAATCGATTATGGCTTTTGCCTTTTGAATTTTAGTGGTATGCACAATCCTATCAATAGACATCAGAAATAGATCATATATGGTGCTCGAAATTGTTGATGGTTACCACCATAGCAGCGATTATATCACAAAAAATGGCCATGCATAAGCGGCAACAACACAAGGTTTGCAGTATCTACTGTGAAGAAAACTAAATGAATACGGGAACAGTAAATAACTAGAGTTGTATAGATGTAGAGATGATCTTGTTGCATACGTGGTTGGCTTATGGAATACTGATCGTTGTCGATTCATGAGCAAATTAAAAGAATTTCAGTGTTGATCGCCTAACGTAGTGCTAGACCGTCTAACAACAAAGAGATGACGGTATAGATAGGGGAAAGTTAACCCCAAGTTGTCTCCCAACGTAAATTTAGTAAATCAATGTTTACTACTTATCTACAGCAAGGAAAGTTAGTAATAATAGTAAGGGAAATAGGGGGTTTTGAGATTCTTGATTGTTATGCAGGAAATTAAAATAGATGAATTAAAAAATAATAAAAAAAACAGGTTGACTCTCAAGTTCTTTCACAACAAATTATTCCTTGGTTTTCTTAAGATTATTATCCTTCAATTATTCTCACAGAGTTGAACTCAATCAAACAAGCGTTAATCAAACTCAATAGAATCTTATTAGCAAAACAAGTTTTTACTAATATATTCAATATCTCACTTCGTCTCTAAGTGTACACTCAATGAGATGTCTGTCTTTTATCTATTGACTAAGCATACAAGAAATTGATTAAGACTAAGCGAATTAACCAAGAACTCTAATTAAAGGAAAAAATAATTGAATTCTCAACAAGCGTTCAAAAACAAATACTTTTTCGAAATAGATTTCAAAAAGACCAACAATATTGAACAATTGTTAGAAAGAATGTAAAAAACAAAACTTTATTCAACAGAAACCTCAGAATTCATTGTGAAATCAAAAGAGAATCAACCCAAAGAAGTTTAGCCTTCCATGATGAAGGCACAAGAATTACAAAAGAAAACAAAACTAGAGTTTACGCTATGAAGCAGTGTTGTCTTCCATGCCTTCTCCAATTTATGCATGTAAACATAGTTACAGAACAGAGAATCAAGTTAAGTTCTAGAGTATAAGCAAACATGAACGAAAACACACTAGAAAGAACATTAGACAGACGTTTAGATAGTCTATCAAAAAGGCTTAAAATCTCACTAGGGACAAAAGATCCAACCCAATAATTTTCGAACCAAACTTATTTAGCAATTTACCGAGAATTCAAACAACACCAATCAAGAATCCATTTTTTTTCGTAATTACAAAAACTACCAGCCACTAGACACTCCTTCAATTCTACTGAAAATATGCAAAAAATATTTTTATTATGTATAAAAAAATTAGAACAATATTTATTATTTATTTATTTTTAAAGAAAAGATGTTGAAAGTTCACTAAGTAAACTCCTTAGAAAGAGAGGTGAGTCACAATTGGACATTCTTAAGTGCCAAGTCTTTCCTAGAGCACTTTCACAAACTATCCTTAAACAATTTGAGAAAAAAAATGTAAAATAAAAAGATGAAAACAAAATTGAAATTAGAATAAGAAGGTAAAAGCAAAACAAGAAAGAAAAATAGTTCATAAACTATAAATCTCCTCCCCCACTGTTAAATCACACATTGTCCTCAATGTAAAAGTAATCAAATAAACATGTAAGATAAGTGGGAAAAGAAGAACTCCCTCATCAAGCTTGAGGGACAAGAAGAATTGTAGCTAATCTCCTTTGTAGTAAAATCTAAGGTCATTCGCATAAAGTGGTGCTAAAATGATATCACATGGATGATCTAAACAATGCATACAGAACCTTAGTATAGACAACGAATTATAGAAAAGAATTGTTGTTAAGAACTTTTGTGCAGCAAGGTATACTATGCAGGGGTCAAGTGAGCGAATGTAGTGAGGATGGAGAAGGTTCCATGAATTCATGGTTAGGTGTGAATAGTATTTTTGGGTGAGTGGCTCGTATGGTTGATGAGTCATTATTTTTTCCTATTTACTTGTCTTTATGTACCTATTTTTATTTTTGTGTTTAACTGCTTATTATTTTCTCTATTTTACTGTTTGGGCTTCATTTACCAGAAACTCGTAGTTTTATTTAATTCGGATTTTCTGAGCTAATTTTATTATTATTTTCAGGGCAACTTTGGAATTTTATTCGGCTTGGAAATTAATTCTAGAATTGAAGGGGAGCTGCCACATTATCAGTTTTTATTTTTAGTTTTTATTTTCAATTTTTATTCATTACACGAGAATTGAATAAATTTGGGCCCATTAGGTTTAGTGTTGGGCACTTATTTAGGTATAGCCGCCTGTTACAAGGGGGCAGATAGAGAAGCATACTGTTCCTTATTCTCGACTTTTGGGATTCAATTTGTTCTTTCTCTGAAAAGACTGGCTCTGTATTTATTTTCTTCTCTCTGTAATTTAATTTCGTTCATATTTTAATTTAATTTCATTCCTGTTTTAATTTAATTTTGTTCCTGCTTTAATTTAATTTCGTTTCTGTTTTAATTTAATTTTGTTACTGTTTTAATTCCGTTTTGCATTTAATTTTCGTTTGCTTTATTCAAATTTAATGGAAGGCTAATTTATAAGGTTATCCTTTTGATTCAGATTGCCATGAAGCTTTGAGGTTGTTATTGCGTTATTTTTACTCTCTTCGTCATTTAACTCTTCTTCATTCTATTTTTATGCTTAATGTTTTTACTGGTTCATGCTTAATGTTTCAATTAATATGAATTTCGTGTCTTTGTTCATGCTTAATGGAGTGAGTCACGAGTTGTTGGGATGGAATGAATGATGTATGTGAATACTAAATTTGCATAAGGAAAACTTGTGTTAATTATCGCTTAGTTAATTAATTCGGGTTGGAATTAGGGTTCAATAAGTTGAGCATGAATTTTTGTATCCTGTGATAAGCGAATTACAATCTAATCAAGAGGGTAATTTAAATTTCGGTTAAGAAAATCTAATTCGGTTATTGTTTTATTTTTATTTTATTAAATCTAGTTATTTCACAACAACAAAACCCCCCTTTTCTCTTTGTGTGTTTAATCCTTTGACAAGAACTAGGTCCTTGGGAGACGATCTAGGAACCATTTCCTAGTACTGCATTTAACTGTAATTATTTGACCGAATACGACTTCGATCAATGGTGTAGACGATCTAATGGGGTTGTCTAGTAAGGGAATGTCTAAGGGTGGAAAAGGGTGTGCTAGTTGGTTGGTAATGATGGAATTTGAACATTTAAAGTTATACTCAGCTAGAAGGGATGTTGGTGCAGGTTGAGTAGGATGGTCGTGGAAGGGCTGACTATAACGTCTAGCTGTGGTAGGTAATGGAATAGGTATTGCCTAAGGAGGGGGTGGTGGCTGGGCAGGAGGACGTCTACAAAAGCTTGGATATGTAAAATTAATTTCATCTTCAATTAAGTTGTCATTATCCACATGAACAACTAACAATGACTGCTCCTTCTACAATTCTAATTCAAGTAACTCAACTGATATATCCATAAACTGATTCATATTATCACATGGGCTACATGCACATGAATCACAATAGAAATCACAAGTGTAGTCAGTGCTAGAATTAATTAAAATAAGAATTAAGACAGGTTCTAGCTTTTTTAGTTATAACTGGACAGATAGCCCTGGTTTAGAAATTTCAACAACCTGCAAATCAATTGGGTTAGCTTTAAGAATAGTTGTTATGGTTACATTTTCTAATTCTGGTTCATTAGTCAAAGATGATGTAGTATTACTAGTGTCTACATCACAAGTTATACATTTGTCTATTTCTACACATATTTGGCAGATAAACGAACCAATACATCAATCAAAAAAGAAAGTCTTATCAATACTGGATAGTACAAAAAAATCAAAATGTTCAAATAAATCATCATTTTCAAAACTAGTAAGTGTGTCAACACTTGTTGTAATCTCCTTATGTGGAAAAGGATCTATACCAAGAAGAAGGTCTATGTTTGGGAGAGGGTTTGTACCTATAGATATGGAAGAATTAATCTCATCACACATATTAGAATCATTAGTACAACCTGTATCATGTTCTAAAAATTATCACACAGTGAATTTAACTCTTGCTCAACAAAAGTTTCAATCATAGTGTAATTTTCTATGGCTTCAGAAGTTTTCTTTTATTCTATGTATTTCCTTTTCTCAACCGTTTCCTTTTCTAAAATATGTATGTATTTCCAAATAGCTGATAAAAAAAATCTCAAAATTTATATCTAAAAACATTGCTATTAAAATATAAAGTCAAACTACACTAAAAAATAAATAAAACTTACGACATGAATTAAAATCAAGAAACAAACACATAAAATCCATAAAGATAGATAATAGCATAAAATGACATTCCTGCCAAACTATAACATAACTAATATCAAACTAAGAAAATGCAACAACGTAATTGAAGGAGTAAACTAATGTGTCTTACAAAATGAAGGCAAAAACATATATAATCACGCTCTCATACTCTTGTTCATCAGTATTTTGCACATGCCAGATTCATTCCCCCGTTCATTGTATTCTTTCCAATTGCACAGTAAACCCCAGCATTACTATTTTTAACTTGCATTGGCGCGTAGTTGCTGCTGCTTCCACTAAACATTTCGTTTGTACATCGTTCAAACCAAAGCAAAGGTGCTAGCTCATCACGACTAGATCTCAACACCTTCTTATTCTTTTTGCCTTTTGTAGATTCTTCAGTAGCAGTGACCCTTTTAACATAAGCACGGAGCATTGATCCTTCGTAAGGGTTGTTCTTCTTCCTGTTGTATGTCTTGTAACTCCGGCGTCGCTTGGTTCCATTCCAATGATTCTTAACAGTATTTTCGGTCCTTCCAGGTAGCCTCTTCGCAATCTCTGACCACCTATTTCCAAATTCCTGGTGGGCTTTGATCAGAATCATGTCTTCCTCCAGGCTCCACGAGTCCTTCTGCGGAATTAGTTCATAGACCAAAAAAGGGTGATTATAGAAAAAAAAAAATAGTTTATAGAGGACAATATATAATCAAAATTGGACAACCATATACTTTGCCGCTGCTGTAAAGCTATGAATCTTGAATCACAAATATGGATAATTTTTTTTTTCGAATTTAAGACAGATGTAGAATATTGATAAACAAAAGACACATTGATGTTTTTTATTAATTCATAATTATAATGATTGCAGTTTATAAAAACACATTTATATATCATAAAAGAAAATATCGATTTTGTGTATATTATAGTAAATTTCAACTAATTACATTAAAAGAAATATATAAATTGACCTTATACAACCATAAATCCGAAGCATCATTTTGTTTTCTCTGGTGTTTATTCCCTTATTATTTTATCAAGAAAAAGTATAGATTCTAAATTTAAATCATTAAGAGAAAAAAAAAATACTAATTCAAGAAGTTCAACATCATCATGTGGATATATCTCTATTAATTAACATTTATAGTTTTATCTCTCTCGTTTTTTTTATACAATAATAATAATTAATCTTTTCTAGAGAATTTGAAGGTTGCAACTCACACGAACTAATTATTTAGTCCTTTTTTTTATCTATTTTAGTTTTATTCAAAAATATAAAAACATAATATATATTTCAATTTCTCTCATAACTATTGGAAGAATAGGTTGTTCAATAAATTTTAAATTATGTGTAAGTATCTCAGCCATACCCTAGAAAAAAAAATCATGAAATAAAAAAATTAAATACTTTTTGGATACATACCTGAAAAGTATTTCAAAAGTAAAAGTATCTAAAACAGATTTGAGAAATGTCAATAAAAACAAATCAATAGCAAATATTAGATATTTTATACATGTATAAAAAGATCGAAAAAATATTCATATACAAAGCATACGTTATCATTTTTAAAGTATCCAGACTTTATAAAGTAATCAACTTTGTTTTACTTGATTCGAGGTGATGAAATGTACGATGGGGGTATGTTATATTAAAGAATAAAGTTTTGTTGACACCGTTTTCTCATTACCTCCACTTGACACTGGGGTAATTTTGTCAAAGCATTTTACGTGGCAGAGGCAAATGTGGAAGTGCAAAACTAAAGGGGCAAAAGTGGAAGTCAAGTTCTGAATGCCCTAATTTTTGAAATCCCGCACCTCGAGCTCTTTCACTCTCAGTGTCGCTCTCTCTCCCTCTCAGGCTATCCCTGCTCTCGATCTCTATCACTCTCTTTGCCCACTCTCACTCGCTCTGCTCTCGCTCTATTTGCACTCGCGACGTCTCTCTGCTCAAGTGTTTCAGTTGGCTTCGTATCTGCTCTCGTCTTCTCAGTGATAGATTTTCTTGCATTTTCCATCAACAGTTGCTAAAGGTGAGCCTTTTATGAGGTTTTCATGTAAAAGGAACTGTTTTTCATCGTTTAAATGTGTCAATTGGAGGTATGCCACGTAGCAGTGTCAACCTAACATTGCTCTATATTAAAATATAAACGTAAATGAAAACTTAATGATGATCAAATAAATGAAAACTTGTATGCTAATGTGTTTGCGAAACCAAGTCTCAACTTGTAAACTTAAACTTCCATTCAAAGGTTAAACTAGAAACAAACTAAACATTACTTGTATATTATCTAAACATTACTTGTATATTATAGATAAAAACCAATAAAAAAATAACTAATTTATAAATTCACTGTTTAATAGACGTATCATAAAGGGAATGGAATATTTAAGTATTTTTATATCAAATCGTTTTAAAAACTAATGTTATTCAATAATTTAACACTAAATACTTAAATTTGTTTTACTGAAATATATGAATAAATATCAAGCTACTAACGTCTTATACAATTAAATTAAATTCCAAATAATATAGTTAATTATATCAAACAATACTAATATTTAATAGAGGAGACCCTACTAAAATCACCAGTCAAATTTTTCAACTAGTTAATTATTAACAAAATGAATGAATAGTTTTCACCAATAACAAAGCAATTAAATTACATATAAATGGCAACAAAATCGAATTGAATAAATTTATGTATGCTGATGAAAAATTATGTATTTCATGTGCTATGTGTAATATGAATAGAATATTAAACAATGAAGTGTTAAAAAGAAACAAAAATATGTTATGAAATTTAAGGATAAAAAATATTTTATAAATATAAACTAACTAAATACTTACATATAGGCATCTTGTTTTTTCGCAAAACATTCTTTTAGTTAAATTAAGTTGTAACTACATGTTATAAAAAGCAGCCTAATACCATTTTTAAACCAAGCGTGATTCCAGGACTTTTCTTCTTGTGATTAAATACTCTTTTGTTGAGAAAAAATATGCTATTTTGAAGAAATAAAAAATACACTCAGAATTCATCTAACTCCATAACATTATTTTCTCCTGAAAATATTCAATTTAAGATAAAGAAACAAATATTACAAAAAAATATTTCATTTCAAAAATAGAATAAAATATCAATTTGAAAGAATTTATCATTATAGGGGTGTGTCAAATAGGATGGATTTCATAAATTTTATATTTCAAATAATAAAATGAATGGGATAAAATACCTATTAACTGATTTTTATCTATTAAAAACTCAATTTATTAATATTTTTTAAGGATGATATTTAATTTATCAATAAAAAATATTAATTTTTAAAGTTCATTAAATAATTTTTAAAATAATATTTTTTAAATTAAAAAAAAGATTTGGGAAATAAGTTAAAAAACATGTTTTGAAAAAAAAAATAAGGAAGATTTAGTTATGAAAAAAATGGTTGGATTGATTTTGATATGTTAAGTATAAATAAGAAGAACTATTTGATTTTGAAAAATAATTGATAAATCAGCAAACATTCATAAAATTAAATGAATGTAATCTTATCTATTTTTTTTATTTTAGTAATAAACAACACATAAATAGGAATCCCAATATATTTAAGACAAAAAAAAACTTAAAATTGCAGATATAGGTAATCAGTTTCGCTTATCATAAAAAAATATAACAAAAAGTTTATTTTTTTATTAAAATATCATTATTTAACAAGTATAAATATCACGTGTTTAGCATATCTAAATAATTATGTCATAAAAATAAGTTTATTTTTTTATTAATTTTCAAATTATGTAGCGCCAATAGTTATACGAATTAAAATAATCTAAACAAATCTTTAAGGCAAACTATACAAATTGTTTCTCCGGAGTTTATATTTTAACTATTTGGGACTCATGCACTTAATCGACCCTGTATTAAATTTTTATAATGTCTAAAAATCAGGAAAAAGTAGAAAATTTAGAGTAAATTTATTAGTATATTTCAAATTTTGTGTAGTTTTTCAAACTTTAGCTTACTACGTAGACAGGCCAACAAAATTTGCAATATAATTTTTTATAACTTTTAAAATAAAAATAATGAATGAGAAAAAAAATATATATATATTAAAAACAAATTATATTCAAATGTCTGATTTATAAAGGGAATGAAATAATTATCTCAATTATATAAAAGATATAACATATCTCTCTAAAATGAAAAGAAATTTTCTTTATTTTTACAATGAAAAAATTTATAAAAAACTAAGTATTTTATAAAACATAAAAATAATGAATGAGAAATACCTATAAAAATAAAACAACTAATGAGAAATAACTTTGAAAATAAAATAATGAATGAGAAAATAAATAAAATATTAAAAATAAATTATATTCAAATATCTGGCCTATAAAGAGAAAGAAATAATTATCTCAATTATATAAAAGATATAACATATCTCTCTAAAATTAAAAGAAATTTTCTTTATTTTTACTGTGAAAAACATTTATAAAAAACTAAGTATTTTATAAAACATAAAAATAATGAATGACAAATACCTTTAAAAATAAAATAACGAATGAGATATAACTTTGAAAATAAAATAATGAATGTTAAAATAAATAAAATATTAAAAGTAAATTATATTCAAATATATGGCGTATAGAGAAAAATAAATAATTATCTCTATAAGAAAGTCTACAAAAGAAATAACATATCTCTCTATAGTTAAAAGAATTGTCTTTATTTCGACAATGAAAAATAATTATCAAAAAATAAGTATTTTATAAAACCTTAAAGAATTGATAATTAAATATTATTACCTGAATATATATATATATATATATATATATATATATATATATATAAACAAATCAAATCAAACTAAAAATAATCAACTTGACTTAATGTTAACTCGATGGATAAATCTTACCTGAAACGGCAGGGAACACAAACACTTATTAGAAATTATGCATTCTCTTAAAATTTTAGTAAAAAATTATATAAATTCAAATTTAATTAAATATACTTTTTTTTACACCGATTATTATTAATTGCATCATGTTTATGTATAATTTATCACATAAGTTTACATGTTATTTGTTTAAATAAGTTTAAACTTCAATATCGTAAATATGATTAACGCAAAAAATCGTATATTCATAAAAATGGAAAGAAGAAAAACCCTAATGTTTGGCCGGAGATGATTGTGCCATCTTTCTCGACATTGCTTTCCAACTCTGCCGCACATCAGCAGCTTTGCAATTTCTGACCATTTCCTCGGTCCAAATTGATTCACCAACTCCACAAGAGCACTACGATACCGAAATTTGGATTAATATTCATAATTTTTTAGCATTGGCAGTCAATAATTAAAATTTAAGCAAATCACGAATATTTTAATCATAAAATGAGTTAGTTGATGATGCTATATTAAAAACACAATAAAAGTTAATAACAAGTTTTATATATAAATTTTTTACGGTATTTACTAAATTCCATTATATTACCAGTAGATAAATAATTTTCATTATAATGAAAAATTAGAAAAATAAAAGAAAACAACTACAAATTGGAAGAATAGATGCCACCTGTCTTCCTCGGGAGTCCACTGCCCTTTGATTATATTATCATTAGCATTGTTGTTATTCTTTTTCACCTCTACCATCCTTCGATCACTGTCCCTGTGAAAATCACTCATATCCAATCCATACTCATTAGAGAGACAGAAAGGAGATGGTGATTTGGAAGAAGAGGCTTCAAAAGGATGAACCATGGTTTTCTGGGAAAAATCCCATATGACTTTGCCTTTATGGTGGTCATGCAAAGCTTCAATTTTGTTGTTGTTCTTTGGTGCTAACATCACCGGCTGGTGACTGTTAATGTTATCAAAGCCTGTTAGCGAAGACCCGTCACCCAAAGAAGGGGTTGGTATCCCGTTCCCACCGTACACGGGGTTTGTGATGGGGTTGGAACCGTCCATCACAAACGGAGGGTTTTGGGCAGGCACATTGACGAGGTTGTCTTGAAAATGGTGGAAATCATGGTTAGGGTGAAACATGGGTTGATATGGTGGGATGAGAAAGGAGTTTTGAGATGGAAACATGTTTTGAGTGTGTGGCTTCAAGTAGGGGTTTTTGGGAAAAACACTTGGAAGGTATTGTGACTCTTGGAAGCAAGGATCAAACTCCATGTAAAAAGCTCACAACAATTTGAGTGGGTTACGAGAGTGAAAGAGAGAAACTTGTAAGCGATGTGGATAATAGAGGATTCTTACAGTTATAAGTAGTGGTGGTGGACTTAGAACAGTGAGGAAAAATGTGGAAAATTGCCATTGATGCATGTGCTTTCAACGGCCTTGATCAATAGCCACTGTGTCGGTTCAGGTTCCCCTCTTTGCTATGTTAGCCAGAAAATTTTGACAAGAGTAATGAATGACTCATAAACATAAATCTATCCTAACGACATTGTTAAAATGGAAGGATAACAATAATTTTGATTAGTTTCTATCTAATAACTAGGTTATATTAATTATTTTTTGCAAATCAAGATAAGTCACATTAAAATTAGTTAAGATCACACAGGTACATAATCATCTACGATTTATTAAATATATCATCTAATTGCTTGGACGGTTTGTAACTCCTCATTAGTTTTCACATAACTTGGTCTATTGAAATGTAATATCTATTATATTTATATTTTTCTCTCTTGTATCACTTTCTCCTATGTCAAATAATTTCTTCTTTTCGCTAATTTTGCCCTTACAGTAATGTTCTTAAATAAAAAATAAATAAAGATATGATGAAATCGTCTAAGTCTTATATTTTTTAGGGTCTTTAGAGAAGCAGATAACGTCTACACGATGGTTAACAATCACCTACCCACGTCCGAACTTGGATTAATGAGTATATTGATTATATGTATATATATATTTGTTAGTTATTTATAACTAGCAATTGTAATTAAAGATGACAACTATAACGTCTTAAATTTTGTAGACATACAATAATTGTGATAGTCATATATATATATATATATATATATATATATATATATATATATATATATAATATAATATAATATATTTAGATGCAACTTATGTTATTAAAAGTACAGAATATCAGTTACACTTTCCAATGATCTAATACAGTTTACAACTATATAAAATTATGTTAACAAAACATTTTCTTTTTCAAAACATAAAATTCATATATCCCATAGATCAAGGGACTAGATGATCAAAGGGTATCCCGGAAGAAAAGGTATATTAAAAATTAAGCCCCAAACATTTAAGAAATAATTGAAAATTATACTATAGTTTATGTTGATCACTTCAATCAATGCATAATTGTATGATTCACACGAATTGATCAAACAAAGGAGTATCGGTTTACCAGACCAGGTAAGAGTTTGTAGTATTTGGTAAACTATTCCATTGTGATCATCTGGCATGTGACATCAGTAAGGCAGCCACGTGCAAGGATTCTTACTGGTAAGTTGGTCTCTAGCCCAGTCAAATCCTATAAAAGGGAAGGTATTCCCAACACGTGAAGTACGATGATTCTATCTTACAATACTACATTACTCAAACCTTTTCTGACTTGAGCGTCGGAGTGCATGTAGGACCCGCTACCGAGATTGTGAGCATGTGGAGCAGTTCGGAGGACTGAGTGATTGACATTTTGATTAATCTAGACGAGCAAGAAGAAAGCGGGAACTAGGATTCGCAACGAACGATCAAGACATTGTTGTTGTTCAAGCTAACCGGTCTCTTGCAATAACATTTTGGAGCCTACCGTGGGGCCGAGATTAGCCTGACGAAGCAATGGTGATAACTAGAAATCAGGGCAGCCAGCAAAACCATCAAGGAGGAGATTCAGGGCCGCATTGGTTGAGATGAGGAGAGAACTGGAGATAAAGAGGAAGATACATGAGAAGGATCGGGAGCGTCATGTTGGTGCATTGAACAGGCTTCAGGAGGAGAATGAGAGGCTCAGGAAGAGAGTTGATAGGGAAGAACGAGAATAAGTTGATTATGCGGAAAGTACACGGCACGAAGGTCCCCAACATGAAGGTCGGAGAGATGGTATTCGACATAAAGGCCGAAGGGAAAGTACACAGCATGAGGGCCGAGGAGAAGGCTGGGAAGAGGCATCACATAACATGATTGCCAACCCATCCAGGAAGTATCCTTTAACAGATGATATAATGGCAACCAAGTTGCCCCCCAACTGGAAAAACCCAATTCTGGATCGGTACGATGGGTCGACGGACCCGGAGGAACACATTGATGCATGTGTCGCACAGCTGACCTTGTATACAATAGATGGCAACATATACTATATGGTTTTCCCCACTTTCCTAAAAAGACCCACACTCAACTGGTTTACACGACTACCCCCTCAGTCAATTGATTCCTTTGAGACGTTAGTGGCCAAGTTTGGGGTGCAGTTTGCGACTAGCAAACCCCACCATATGACATCCATTGTGTTGGTAAACATTTGATAGGAAAAGGGGGAATCCTTACGAACATTCATGGATAGGTTCGACAAGGTCGCCTTGATCAATTCATAAGTGGCCAGGCAACATATGATCACTGCTCTTCAGCCAGGGCCCTTTGCAAACAGTTTGTGCATGCAACCAACTGTTGATATGGACGAGCTCCGTTAGAGAGCCACTAAATTCATGCAGGTAGAAGAACTGAGAGAGTTCAAGAGTCAATCCAGGGCCGAGAAGAACTAGGGAAAAAAGAACGACGGAGACTGTAACCCTTCACGACCTAGAGAGGGACCCTGAGCTTCGAGGTTTACAAGATACACGCCACTCAATACGAGTTGGGCACGTAGTTTGGAAGAAGTCCTTAGTGTCGAACTCATCCTGGCACCTCGCAAGTTTGCTTCACCTCCTCGAGCAGATAAAAGTAAGCATTGTCGATATCACTGCAACCATGGCCATAGCACAAAAAATGTGTTTCCTTAAAGGATAAGATCGAGAAGCTTATACAGGCAGGGCACTTGCAACGTTACATAGTAAGGAACGAACAGAGACCATTCACTCGTTCAAGAGAAGGAGGAGAGAGGGTGAGAACCCCTAATTGTAATCCTAGGAGGAGTCCAAAGGGTAGAAGCCCACGAGGAAGAAGAGATCATCAGACAAGGCGTGAACGGTCCAACGAGAGAAGCCCAAGGCGTTGCGAGGGCACAAACATAACAGTGATTAACACCATCTCAGGCGGATTTGAAGGCTGTGGTCCATCACATTCAGCCAAAAAGAGGCACTTGAGGGCAATCAAGAGGGTCAACATGATCAGGCACCGCACAAGGCGGAGCATGCCGGATATTATATTCACTAACCAAGATTTCAAGAGCATTGACATGCGACAGGATGATTCGATGGTCATAGGTATTGAAGTAGCAAACTATGAAATCAGAAAGACGTGGTAGACCAAGGGAGTTCAGTAGACGTACTCTTTTGAAAAACTTTTAGGAAGATGGGTTTGGACGACGATACCATAATTCCTCTGGACGAGCATATAATGGGTTTTTCTGGAGAGCGTGTATATACTAGAGGTTATGTGGATTTGTACACCAAGTTTGGTAGAAGTGATTGAGGTCATAAGACTATTCTAGTTTAGTACTAGGTAGTTGACATCAATACATCCTACAATGCACTTCTAGGAAGACAGTTGTTGAACAAGTTAGGAGCTATTGTTTCGACACCACGTCTTGCTATGAAGTTTCCAGCAGAAAGGGGAGGTGTGACAATTGTCTATGCCGACCAGAGAATGGCCCAAGAATGCTATGTGGCTAATTTGAAATTGACACCAACAGTAACAAAGCCTAAAAGGGATGTGGAAGAGTGGCAGCTAGGCGCCGACGGTCAAAATACACAGGTGGGTCGATGTTTAACAAAGGAGGAAAATGAGAAGCTTAGGAAGAAACTAAAAAACAACAGAGACCTATTCGCTTGGACGGTCGAAGATATGCCGAGCATTGATCCTTGAGTCATGTGTCACAAGCTTGCGGTATGTAGAGAAGCGAAGCCTGTTGCCCATAAAAAGAGAAGATTAGGGAAAGAAAAGAGACAGGCAGCCATGGAGGAGGTACAGAAGCTGCTCACCGCGGGCTTTATATGGGAAATCCAGTACATAACATGGTTGGCTAATATAGTCTAGTAAAGAAGAGTAATGGGAAGTGGAGGATGTGTACCAATTATATAAACTTGAAAAAAGCCTTCCCCAAGGATGTCTATCCTTTTCCCAGCATTGACCGGCTGGTGGACGGCCAAAAACCGGATACTCAACTTTTTGGACACCTTCTCAGGATATAACCAGATACCAATGTATGATCGTAATGTTGAGAAGACGGCCTTCATCCCGGAATCCTCTAACTATTGCTATCAGGTTATGCCTTTTGGTTTGAAAAATGCAGGTGCTACTTATCAAAGGCTGATGGACAAAATCTTCGAAAATCAAATCAAGAGGAATATGGAGGTATATGTGGATGACATGGTAGTCAAATCTGAGACGTTTGACCAACATCTGCAGGACTTGATTGAAATATTTGGGCAGTTACGTCTTTACAACATGAGGCTAAATTCAGCTAAGTGTGTTTTTGGAGTGGAAGGTGGGAAGTTCCTAGGGTTTATGTTTACACACAGAGGAATTGAGGCTAATCCTGACAAGTGTGTGGCTATATCATGTATGAGGAGTCCAAGTAACTTGAAGGAAGTTTAAAGTTGGTAGGCAGGTTGACGTCCTTGTCCCGATTTCTGCCAAGGGTGATCGAGAAGATTCGCCCCATTCTTAAAGTACTCAAGAAGGCCAACAGGTTCAAATGGGATGACAAGTGTAAAGAGGCGTTCAATGAGATAAAGGCGGATGTGTCCTCTACACCAATACTTGAGAAACACAAGGCAAGAGGTAGGTTTCTCCTTTACTTATCTGTTTTAGAAGATGCAATTAGCTCGACACTCATACACGAAGAGGAGTATAAACCTGTTTATTTCACTGGTCGAACACTTTACGATCCCGAAACAATGTATCAGGTAATTGAGAAAGTGGCCTTGGCACTGGTGTATACCGCTAAACAACTCAGACCTTACTTTCAAGGTCATCCTATAATTGTGAAAACGGATGACCCGATGGGGAAGGTTTTCCTAAGACCTGACCTTGTCAAACGTATGATATCTTGGTCGATTGAGCTATTGGAATTCGATTTAACTTTTAAACCAAGTGTACTCATAAGGGTCCAATGTTTGGCTGATTTTATATCGAAGTTGCAGGGGTTGGCCGAGAATGCGCCGGGAAAAGAACAAGAAACATGGACATTGTATGTGGACGGCGCCTCAAACAAAAAGGGATGTGGAGCTGGGATGGTACTGGAAAATCTGAATGGGGTACGGCTTGAGCAGTCTTTATGCTTTGCCTTCAAGGCCTCGAATAATCAAGTTGAATATGAAGCTCTTATCACCGGCTGATTCTTAGCCGAGGATATAGGGGTAAAATATCTAGTTTGTCTAAGCGATTCTCAGCTAACAGTCCGCCAAGTCAATCACAGTTTCCAAGTGAAAGATCCTTTGTTGACCGCTTATTATCAGAAGGTTTTGACAATGTTAACACATTTTAAATCTGTCAAGATAGAGCATATACTTAGAAACAGCAACTCCAGGGTCGATGTCCTTTCGAAGCTTGCACTTGGGAAAATGAAAGGCAAGTATGACACATTCATACAAATTATGTTGAGTCAACCGTCTGTGTCCATCGTGGAATGCATGAGTGCAAAATCTGTTGGAGCCAAGCCAAATGTGGAACCAGTAAAAGTCGGCTGGAGAAAGGTCATTTTGGAAGTAATCAGAAGCATTGGCAAAGGTGAACAGGTGCAAGATAAAACACTTGTAAATGGGGCTGCCGGGTATGTTCTAATTGGGGAAGACTTATACAAAAAAGGATTCCTCGACCCCTCTTTTGAAGTGTCTTAACAACGAGTAGGCTGAGTATGTCATGAATGACTTGCATAATGAGGGTATGCAGAATGCATTGTGGACAGAGGACTCTGGTTGCTAGAGTTATAAGGGCAGGCTATTATTGGCCGACCTTACAACAGGACTGCTCAAAATATGTGAAGAAAAGCAAATGATGTCAAGAGAATGGTCCACTTATCCATCAACCTTCCACTAAGTTGCACCCTATCCAGTCGCCATGGCCATTTGCAAAGTGAGGAATGGATATAGTCGGACCTTCCCTCCAACATCCAGACAGAGGCGATTCTTAATTATTGTAATAGACTACTTCACCAAATGGATTGAAGCTGAACCTTTAACTAAAATTACAACTGCCAAGGTGCAGGGTTTTATGTGGGAAGTCATTTGTAGGATCGAGATTCCTCATACAATTATAACTGACATTGGTTGCCATTTTGTTGACTAAAAGCTAGAGGAAGAGTTGGGGATCAAGCATGTTACCAGCTCGGTCAAGCACCCACAAACAAATAAGCAAGCAGAGGCCGCCAATAAAGTCATACTCGGCCAACTCAAGAGAGGATTAGGAGCAGCTAAGGGGAAATGGGCAGAGGAATTACTTGAAGTACTCTGGGCTTATCGGTGTACCTCGCAATCCTCAACAGGTGAAACCCCGTACAATCTCACATATGGGACGGAGGCCATGTTGCCGACCGAGGTAGGGGAAGCAACTTTGCACAAGCAATTACATGACCTAAAGATCAATGAAGAGTGTATGAAGACTGAGCTCGACTTATCAGAGGAATTGCGAGAGAAAGCCAGGATAAAGGAAGAAGCCTGCAAGCAACAGACCGCCCGGCGGTACAACAACAAGTGAAACCGCACACGTTTCAAAGGGGGATCTTGTGTGGTACATGACCGGTGAAGCACGGAAAAACCCCGCGGACGAAAAGTTTTCCCCATTTGGGGGGACCTTTTAGAGTATTGGAAGCGTTGAAGAATGGAGCTTTTCGGTTGGAACACCTGAATGAAGATCCTATACCTAGGACATGGAATGCAAATCATTTGAAGTTTTATTGCAATTAATTTGTAAACGGTGTACTCTTTCCTACCTACGACATTTTTTCCCTAAGGAGGCTTTGGTTGAGGAGGCTTTAACGAGGCACACTTTCAATACAATAACTTTAAGAAGATACTGCTCTTTATTATTTTGTTGAACAAGGAAAAATCACACTCGCAAGACCGACCGCATAGTGTAATCACACTCGTGTAATCGATCACGTAATGTATAATCAGACTTGCGGAACCGACTGCGTAGTGTATAATCACACTCGCAGAACTGACCGCATAGTTTATAATCACACTCGTGTAACCAATCACGTAGTGTATAATCACACTCATGTAACCAATCATGTAATGTATAATCACACTCGCAGAACCGACTGCATAGTGTATAATCACACTTGTGTAACCGATCACGTAATGTATAATCACACTCGAGGAATCAACCGCGTAGTGTATAATCACACTCATGTAACCGATCACGTAGTGTATAATCACACTCGTGGAACCGATCGCGTGATGTTTAATCACTCCTCCCAACGTTTCCTCCTTCGGTATCTTTTCACACATCAAATAAGCAATGTTTCCTTACACTTTAATGGTCCAAAAATAAAGTTGTGGTGTCCCTTATCTCCCTCACTCACAAAGGATAAAAATATATATCCCTCTCACATATAACCCACTTTGCAGCAACCACGCCCTAACAAAAGTTGCAACACTACTCATGCAGCACCACACACCTGCACTTTTTCACACGCACACAGCCAAAAAGAAGTTGCAGCACCTTCACTAAAAAAGGATATTCCTTCATCATTCTTCACACACACTACTCCTTCTCATTATCGACCCTCTTCTCTAAATAAAAGTTTTCACTCTCATTCTAGGGAACCCACACAGCAACCCTTGGTAACAACTCCTCCAACCCTATAATATTCGTTCTCCATTTCCACTACCCACTCGGCCAAGAGCCATGATAACCTTCGGTCTTCCCCTTTTCTTCTAAAACAAATCATGACAAACACTCACGCCACTCCCATAATCTCTAGCTTGTTCCCTCACTCACTCACTAGGCACCAGATGCTGCCAATGACAACACTAAGCTAGCCTCCACCTTCGTTGGGTCTTGTACCTCCCATTCACACAACAACCACACCTCCAAGTAACTCCACCATGCCCCTCTAACCACCAATCATGAACAACTCCACCAATCCCACAACAACCACCATAACAACCAACACATATACCCACACAAACACCACCTGCATGCCAACCGTCGTAGCCACCAAACTGCTCCACTTAAACCACAACGAACTACACCTTCTCACTCTCTTTGCACTTCCCAGTTCCTCACTACACAAAAAAAAAAAGGACTCTCCCTCACTCTCTCGCACTGAGCACAACACTCACATTTTTCTCCTATCACAAAAACCACCTACAGCGTCTCACAACACACATACGCTACTCCCATTCACGTCTCACCATACACCCTCCGCCATTGCACTCACACCCATAAAAGCCACCATCGCGTGGAAAGAGGAACCCATGCACACTTACTGGCTCACATAGGGTTTTGAAGCTCGTGCACATGCAATCATGGCTGCCACCTCGCCACCTAGCTCTCTTACCGCCGCAAGCCACCCTGCGACGAGGTCGTGACACTTGCCTAGCCACCTGCCACATCTCGCAACCCCAACCTCGCCACCGGAGCACTCATCCTTCTCTGTCGCCCCCTCTCATCCGCCGCTGCCAGCCGCTCCTTATCTGTCGCGTATCCACCGACGAGACTAAGCCTCCCCAAGCCTCACCGCAGAACCAAGTCGCCGTAGAGGCACTGTGTCTCAAACAGCACCACGTGTGCTTCTAACCCTAATTGGGTTCTGATTGAGTGGAAATACTTTCTGCACCACACAAGTTATGACCCGCACCTACAAATATTTTAAATTTCAAAATTACCCTTGATATTTTGATTTTAAAAAGAAACAAAAACTTGGCAGTTTGTTATTGGGCTTTTCTTTGCACCATAATTGTTTTCATTATTTTGTTTGAGCCTATTTTTCATATTCATTTTTGTTTTTATAAAAAAATATTTTTTTTATTTTAAATAAATTTTGATTAAATTCTTAAATAATCGTTCGCGTTATAGAGGATTTAATTAGAAAAGTTTTAATTTCATTTGGAATATCAAAGGGTCGTACACGTCAAGCGATATCCAAAATGAAGTTAAATTTTCAAAAAATAGAAAATATCAAATTTCTAAAAAATATATATATTTTGCAAAATAAAAAAAAATATAGTTTCCAAAAATTAAAAAATATCAACAACAAACAAACAATTTTTCTAGAAAGAACTACGTAACCCTGATTTTCCATCCCTGATGGAAATACGTACAAGCAAGGTCAAATCCTTGTCGAGCCCCAAAAATAAAAAAATATTTTCTTTGTTTGTATTTGCACTTTTATTTCTTTTTATTGGGAGAATAAACATTTTGAAAAATCTCACTCATTTTACTTATTTAATTAAAGATAATGTCTTAGGACGAGCGTTGTGGGGGTACTAACACCTTCCTCACACATAACCGACTCCCGGACCCTAAATCCAGTTTTCACAAACTTGCCTTATCCCTTTTTTCGATTTTGTCATAGTTTCCAATAATAAACTATGGTGGCAACTCCTTTTTCTAATTTTTTCAAACTTATTTTAATTTTCTCTTTCGGATCGTCATCTGTCGCGATCCCAATTGCGACATCAATGTAGAAAATTTTTCATAAATTTGAGAAGTACTATTGCCAAAAATACTCTAGAATCTGCTTTTTGTTTGTGTTAACCTAAGTTTCCTTTTATGTGCCTACTATTTTTCTAGCTTTAATTTCTTTTTTAGTGTCTTTTAAATCACTCTTTCAGTTTTGTCATAATTCAAAATCTCTTGAGTTTAACATTCCTAATAGGATTGTTTGTTGATTTGAAGTTTATTGACCACTTGAGATGGAATTACATTTTAGTTTGCCTTAACTTAAGATGAGTGATCTCATTACTTAAGTGTTCAAGCAAGTGTTAGGGATGAGTTGAGAGAAACAACAAAATAAATTTCTATTATGAGAGATATGCTTACCAGATACATGCAAAGCTATGAAAAAGCTAAGAGTAAACATGGAGAGGAGTTAAATAGGAAAAGGGAACAACATAGGGACCCTCACTCTGAAAGAGAAGAAGGGGTGCTATAGTAATTCCCATCAGCCACCACCTAATCATCATAAGCCTAGAAATCATCCTCATACTACATAGTCTTAAGGTATACCTTCCTTCTTTCTAAGGAAATAAATATGTTGAGGAATATTTAGAATGGGAAACAAAGGTTGAGAAAATTTTTTTACTGCCACCAAGTGAATGAATATAGAAGATTATTCACGACAACTTCAAGTTTTCAAGAATATGTCGTGTCTTGATGGAAACCAAGACAATATGATGTTACAGTTGGAAGAAAATTAGAAATATTTGTTCTGCCTTCATATGAGAAAAAATAAAAAGATTAGAGAGGAAATGAAAGAGCTTGTCCAACAAGAAAGAAAATTTATAGATAGAGAAAAAGAATTTAGAGAAAGAGTACAAGCTCTTATTAGAAAGAAAGAACAAAGAAAAATAAAAGAGGAAGAGAGAGAAAGAGAAGATAAAGAAAGGAGAAAAAGAGAGGAAAAAGAAAAAGAGAGAAAGGCAAGATCCTTGTCTCGAGCTCAACCAAACAATGACGGAACTCCTCCTTTATAGAAAACCCGAGGACTTACTTAAAGAAAAATTTCTACTTGGAGTTGAACCAGACATTGATATAAATTATTCTTTAGAGAAACCTTGCGAAGGGTTGTTTGAAAAAGAAAAGTTCCAATAGCCACATAGGACGTCGTCCACTTATGAAGCTTGCAAAGTTCCAATAGGCCCTATCTTTGAAGCTTGCCTTTCAAGTCTCCTCATGCCACTATTTAGAAACTTGGACTGTAAGCTACCTATACCAATTGTCACTCCCTCAATGGGAGGATTGAAGCCAATTATGAAGAGTCACTTGTCAACATCCTATTTGAGAATATTTTCATAAGCTTGCTCCACAAGTTAGGGTTTGATGCTTCTCTTGCAAACTTCTTATTCTATTAATAGAAACCTTTTATGCATGAATTTTCAGCTTATGAATGAGTATTCTTATGCTGCCAAATATTTTCTTAGTGTTTCTACTTATTCTGGACTCTTCCTATAGTAGTCTTCTTGTAAGACACTTCTAAACTTCCTCCTAAATGTTAGCCTAACCTCACTAAAGGAATTCCACCAAATCACCATCTCATATTCAAAACAGTGCAAAGTCCACTACATCTTCGTGCTTCCGCTTCACTCTTCATCATCGACGCACCATAATCCAGTGTGAAAATACAAAGAAGAAGAAGCACACAAGTTGGCGCATGCAATGAAAGGCAATTTTCCATCATGTAATATATTGTCCTACAACATTTAGGCTCTAATATAAACTTAGTAACATAATTTTTATTAGTACTTAAAATTTACTACAAATTATAAAATAAAACAGAGGTCCACATTTTAGAAATATATATATATATATATATATATATATATATATATATATATATATATATATATATATATATATATATATATCAATAAATGTTTTGCTAACATGGCTAATTACTATAAAGCCAAGAATAACTCGTAGGCATTGTTTTCATTTCACTTAATAGTAACAAAAGTAAAACAGCATTCGAGCAGCAACTCAAATCGATGAAATGCAATTTTTCCCTTTCTACAACGAACAAAATTGATCCTTGAACCCATGAACCCCACATTCTACTTTTACCTGGTGAATCCATTTACATTATATGAGTGATCACTCAAATTTGGTAGCCTAATTACATTTGCAAGGAAAATACACTATCATAACTATAGCCTGCATCATCTCCATTATCCAGACCTCATTCAGAATAAGAATGATGATATATTTGGCACTCTATGTCCAATAATTTTGACATTACTACTCTCCAATCCACTTTTAAGCCAAGCATGGTTACTAATGTCCGTAGCGATTGTAGCCAACTCAAAAGTTGGGAAGGATGGGTGTTCAGAAAAATCAATGAATTCTGGTCCCATCAAAGAGCTTTCGGACTTTCTACCAATTGGAGCGGCACAGCAACCATGGCCACACTGGAGAGGCACTAACTGGTCACCACAAATTCCCTCAAGCATTCTACAAAACTCCATATCAGGCTTTGATGATTGTAAAATGGGTCCTTGCATCGGAACAGGTCTTCGAATTGATGTTGAAGGCTGTATTCCATCAGATGAGGGATATACCTTGAAAGCACTGATGCGTGCTACTGGCCGAAAAAGGGTAGGTGGATCGATGACTTCGTGGTGTAACTGACCATCAGCTTGTGCTTTGTCATCAGATTTATCACCCATGATCTCCACAGAATTGACATCTCTCGCTTCTGAAGATTTCAGAGAAACATCCCCACATGATAGAGTGTCTTCCGAGGACGCTTTTGCTTTCTCCAAGCTAACATCTTCCATGAAGGTACCAGATTCTAATTTAATTTTATCAAGTTCAACTCTCCGACGCCTCAAAGTGGAATTCCAGTGATTCTTAATGGCATTATCTGTTCTTCCAGGTAGAAGCCTAGCAATAGCCGCCCATTTGTTCCCTTGGATTGCATGAGCAGCAACTATAATCCGGTCCTCCTCATCTGAAAAGAATCGTAATTTGTTAAGCCTGTATAACTTGTTATGAGCAATTGGAATATCTAATTAACTAACCATAAATTAAATTAATAACATCTCAAAGCTTAAAATAAAATAATACTACAGGTATTGGTCATATAATGCTCTTCAATCAAATTGACCAAGTGTTATATCTCATTTCAATAAGCGTTGTCAACCTTCAAATGCAGCCTTCAAGTTGGTCTCAGCAACTAAAGCTGGCATCTAAATAATCAGTGTAGTAAGTTTTTAGAGAAAAGAACTACCGCTACTATGTTACCATGGTTAAGTATTGTCCTTTATAATATTAAACAATATTATCCTAACGCATGCAATGAAAGGAAGCCAATATATGTCGAGTATCTCTACAGAATGGCAGGTATTTGGTTCCAAAATTATTTTATTATTATATAATTTTGAGGGTGACCCAAGGTGCAATGGTAAGGTTGTATACATTTAGTCTCCCCAAACCCCTTTGGGCAAGAGCCTCATGCCCTGAAATGCACTTTTAATCTCAGTTTTGGAGAATTTATTTTGACTTAGCGTATTTGTTCTCTTTCAAGTGGCAATAATAAGTTAATAACAAAATAGTTAAGAATACAGAATGTTAGGCACCAATAATAAGTTAATAACAAAATAGGAAGTATACTGAGAAGTGTCTTAAAACAGTGAAAAATCCTCTATTACACTTTATAATTAGGGAAAAATTTAAGAGAGAAATAATATGAATGGAGCAGAGCTCCCTTGCAGATCAGTACATATGAAAAAACTCGAACCCTCCCGAGGAAGAATTTCTCCTCCCAGCCTGGCCACCATTACCTCTCTCCCTATATCCCTTTTCTTCCTTTTCTACCCCCATCAAATACCAACTCTCTCCAACTTCATACTTGATTCTCGTATTCTCTCCCCCGCTCCCTCCCCTTCTGCCAGTTGTTTGTTCTGTTACGTCCACCTTCTCTCCCTTTCTCTCCTAATTCTTCCATGTACATGGGCCACTTGATTTTTTTTCTACCCTCATACACAAGCAACCCTCTCCAATAATCACCCAAGACTTGAGCAAACTTTAACCAAACCATCCAAATACCCTTCACCTTACCAAGAAAAAATACAAATCACATCACATCCTAGCCAAAGAACCAATCAACAAGCCACCCAAACAAGCCAAAGTTAGGTGGTTCTTCTTCTTGCTTCCTAATCTTTGAATCCTGAGTTGTTAATCTTGAGTGAAAAGATCCTTGTCTAAACCCTATTTGGAGAATCACATCATTTTGGAAGCTCGGCAGTAGCTTAGTAGTAAAAGAAGACCCTTGAAGTGGAAATAGTTGGGGGCAGATACGTATTTTGGAATCTAATTCAATTAACCATTACAAAAGTCTTCTTTCTCTCTTCTCAAATTCTCAGCTCTCTTTCTAAAACCTAAGAGGTTTTATGTTGGGTGATGTACACATTTTATGGACAATTTTAGCTTACTAATTTCGAGTATGTACCATACTTTTGGGCTTAAGTGTTTGTTTTTAGAATAGTTTCGGTAAATGAGTCTTAATGGTGCATATTTTCACCAATTTTTATTAATTTTCTTGGCGTAGGCGGATGAAGACAAAATCTGGGAATGAAACCTTAGGTTCAAAGAGAATTCACTCCACAAATCTTCAAGACTTACAGGAATAGCCAGTAATAACTACCAAACACTATTTCCATGGTGGCAAATTCATAAAATAACAATGAGGTGAAAGCTATGACTTATCCACTAAGAAACAAAAATGCACACAGCAAATGCAAAGGTTCAAGCAAACTCAAAAAAAAGTGAACACCATAACCATCACACTTTAAAAACAAAACATCCTACATAAAACGTTATGAAAAGAAAATCCAAACCATTTTGTTTCTTCATTAGCATACCCAATTTCCCAAACACTCAAATTACATCAAACCGAAACAAATCAAAATCAAATTCAAAACCACGCACGGTACCAAAATCGATCACGTACAGGTGAATGCCCTGCGCTTAACGGATGGGTCAAGCTGGTTGCACCACCGAAGCCGGCAAGACTTGCCGGATCTTCCGCTGATCCCGCGCGCAATGAGGCTCCAGTTTCTGGCACCGAACTTGCTCACTAGGCGACTCAGAATGGCGTCCTCTTCTGGTGACCAAGGACCCTTCACTCTGTCCCTGCCGCCATCGCCGCCATCTCCGCCATCTAAACTAAGCAGCCCCTCGTCGCCGCTTCTGTCGACGGCGGTTTCTTCCTGTTCCATCTGTGAGGATTGTTACTCAGCGAAAAGTGTAGAAAGAAAAGACAGTAGAAAACTTATCGCAAATGTTTCGGCATCATTTTAACGCAATTCTGTTACCGTTCTACCCTTCTCTCACTCTGTTTGGTTGGTCTGGATTAGTCTAAGTTAATTTATCAAGAATTTAAAAATATTTTTTATTAAAATTTATAATTTTTAAGCATGGATTGTGATTAGATTTTTATTTTAAAAATATACTATATAATTGTTGAAAGTAAATTTTAAAAAAATAGATATATATGAAATGTCAATCTAATTCAACCAAAGCTTTTGGAAACTAATTAAATGTTAACTCAACATAATTTATTGATAGAGTTAATTTATATAATTTTTTAATTTTTTTATAGTAAAATTAAATTTTTTTAAGCTTTAAATTTTCTTAATTCTTAATTTTTTGTTTTTTATTAATAATTGATTATGAAAGTTAGAAAATAAATTTGATTCCTAATTCATATTATTTTATTTGAAAATAAATAAATAAATACAATTATGAGAAGGGGGATTGAAACTTGAAGGTGAGAGATTAAAGATCAATTTGATGCAAAACAATCCAAGCAAGACGTTGGAATCTAAGCTTGGTGTGATCAAACCTGAGAGTAAAAGGATGGAAATGAGTCTCGTGCTAGAGAATTGAGTCTGATGCCAATAGGCTTAAAAGAGTGAATCAACAATAGAATTGAATCAGGCTTGGTGCCACTGAGGATGAGTCGAGCATGAGTGTCGCTATTTACATTCTATTTAATAGTTGTTATGCATTAGGGTTAGACATCTTTAGCCGTTGAGCAACCAAAGTCACATTTGGAGGTAGTTTTAAGATTTTCTATCATCTTTTTCTATTGTTCATTTGATATGTTTAGTATTCTCATGAATATGAGTAGTTAAATCTTTTGTTATTGGGGTTAGATTTATCCTTTTAAACTCTCATGTAATCAGTATTGGTTTTCATAAATATGTCTTTACATAAATGTTTTTCTTTCAATATATTAGTATTCTAATTCAGTGTTTATTGCATGCTTGATTCATGGCTTGATAATTGATTCTTGGGGTATTAGGAAATACCATTTGTAATTTGGATCTTAATTAAAATACCTAATGAAAGCTCGTATCTAGGAATAAAATGTGATTCATTGGTTGTCTTAAGACCCTTATGGCGCTTGCAAGCTGTCAACACCCAATTTTGTCTAGATAGAAAAAATTACTATTTGCATTATGCATTTTTATTCGCACGCATTTTTTGGCCATCAATATATTTCTTACCACATAGTATTGGATTTTAGCCTAGATTTCTATTTTGCACTTTCCTCTCTTTACTGATCCAGTTTTTTAAGACAAATTCTTCCTCCACCCCCATACCCTCTTCCTGCACCCCCATATAATTTTTTAATGACATCCCTACCCTTAATGAAATGACCTAAATGCCCCTTCAGTAATGAAACAGTTCAGTCTTCTCTTCTCCACAACATCGTTCGCAAAAATTACACAGTGCATTTTCTCTTCAATATTCCTTCTCCGATGTCGTTTTTGAGTGTTTGAAGGGTGATTGAATGGAAGGAGTAACATTCCGAAGAGTGTGCAGTGTTTATTGAAGGCAAGGAACAACGGAGAGGTAAGATTTTTGCGTTTCGTGGAATTTTTTTAAGTTTCTGAATAGGTTCCCGGATGAGATCATCCGGTTTAGTTTTTCTGAAAATTGAGAATCGGACAGCCACCAGTCCGGTTCATAAAATGAGAATCGGATATAATGGAGGGGGTGCCATCGGGTGTGTATGGTGTGAACCGGATGCCAACCCATCTGGTTCTCATAAGTTTTTAAAAACTACAAACCGGATAGGGAAGATGGCCCGGTTTATGAACTTGTGAACCGGATGTAGAGGGTCATCCGGTTTACAAAATTTTCAAACCGGATGATATCAAACCATAAGTCATCCAGTTTGCATGATATTAACTTTTGAGAACCGGATGGGGTGTGTCCGGTTCACAAGTGTTCAAACCGAATGGCACCCCCCTCCTCTGAATCCGATTCTCATATTATAATTGTTTTGTGAACCGGACGGGGATGCGTCCGGTTAATGTTTAGAATGTTTTTTAAATTTTTTTCCTTGTTTTTCTTATGAGTTGTGTTTTGTTATGTTACAGATATGGATAGTCTTTGTCTATATTCAGAGGAAGTAAACAAGGTATCTGGTGAACTTGAAAGTGGTTGCATGGTTCGGGAAGAAGATTGCATTATTGATTTCACAAATGATAAGGTAAAATGTTTTGTTTTTGTTTATGTGAATGAAATGTAAATTAATTACATATGAATGTGATATATTGTGCAGGTGTTTGGTACTCGAGACGAATTACTTGAATGGGTTCGCAAGGTTGCATTTAGGCTTGGATTTGTTGTTGTCATATTGATATCAGACAAAGCAACTAGAGCACAAGGTAGGAAGACCTATGTCTTGTTGGGATGTGAGAGAAGTGGAAAATATAGAAAGTACAGAACAGATTTAGAGGTTACTATAACCGGCACAAGAAAGTGTGGTTGTCCGTTTAGATTGCGTGGCAAACCAACAAAAGGTGCTGAAGGTTGAGTTCTCAAAGTCGTATGTGGGTTGCATAACCATGAATTGGCTAATACGTTGGTTGGTCACCCTTATGCTGGTAGGTTACGACCCGATGAACACGCTTTAGTTGTGGATATGACGAAAAGCCGAGTCAAACCAAAGAACATATTGCTTACCCTTAAAGAGAAGAATGAAGATAATGTCACGACACTGAAACAGTTGTACAATACCAGATATACATACAAGAGATCAGTTAGAGGATCAAGAACTTAAATGCAACAGTTGATGATGTTGTTGGAGCGTGACAAGTATATTCATTGGCATAGGGTTCACGAGTCCTCCCGAGTTGTAAGTGACATCTTTTGGACTCATCCTGATTCTTTGAAGTTGTTAAATGAATTTAACAATGTGTTGTTGATGGATACCACGTACAAGACAAATAAGTATAGGCTTCCACTGCTTGAAGTTGTAGGTGTGACATCCACAGACTTAACTTCCTCAGCTGCATTTGTTTTGATGGCTACTGAATGCCAAAATAATTTCATTTGGGCTTTGCAAAGATTGAGAGGGTTGTTTTTGAGACGAGATGTGTACCCTACAGTTATTGTTAGTGATAGGGATCTGGCTCTGATGAATGCCATTAAAGTTGTTTTTCTAGAAGCTTGTAACTTGTTGTGCAGGTTCCACATAAACAAGAATGTTAAGGCCAAGTGTAAAATGCTTGTTCATCTAAGGGAGGCATGGGATGTTGTCATGAAAGCATGGGTAACTATAATTGATTGTATTGATTGTGAAGCATTCCCTAAATGTGTTGAAAAATTTGAAAGTGCTTCTTTGGCATGGCCGATATTTTTAGAATATGTGCAAAAGACCTGGATTAAACCTCATAAGTGCTTGGACAAATAAGGTCATGCATATGGGCAATACTACATCAAATAGGTATGTTGTTATATATAATGTATATTTATATGTTAAAGACTGTTTTGTCAATTAAAATAATTTTGTCTGTTATATCTTGCAGGGTTGAACAAGCTCATGGGAATTTGAAGCGTATCTTGCAAACTAGAATGGGTGATTTGTGTACATGTTGGGATGCAATCAACAATCTCCTTGTCCTTCAACATAATCAGATTAAGGCATCATTCGAGATGAGTCTAAATGTTGCTACCCACTCTTACAACATCCCATTGTACAAAGGTTTATTGGGTCTTGTAAGCAAGTATGCATTGGTACACATTGCAGAGGAGTTCAATAAGGTAAATTTTGTTGGCTTTGATAAGAAAAAGTGTAGTTGTGTTCTTAGATATACTCATGGCTTACCATGTGCTTGTGAGCTTGCAAGATATGATGTTAGTGTTATACCACTAAATGTAGTGCATGTGATGTGGACTAGACTTAGTTTCTCAAACTTATCATCAAGTCAGTCATCATCTGAATTGTCTATTAAGCAAGAATGGGAGGTGATTTCTAAACGCTTTGATGAGCTTGATATAGGAGGTAAAATCACCATAAAGGGCAAACTGGCTGAAATTACATACCCTACAATGACATCATTATGTCCCCCATTGGAAAAGGTTAAGACAAAAGGGTCACAAAAGCCTAAACAGAAACGATTAGAGAGGTCAACCAAGCGTGACCCTTCATACTTTGAGCATGTAGACAAGATTCATTCCATGGAGGATAGTTGTTCTACACAAAAGGCTTTAAGGGTGAAGGTAAAATCTCATTCGCAGTTGCCCTTTAAAGTTTTGCCCGGTCTTGATCAATTTCATCCAATTACTCACCCATACATACTGGACATCATTGATGTTAAACCTGATGGACATTGTGGTTATCGATCAATTGCTGCATTGTTGGGAATGGGAGAAGAGTCATGGCCATTAATCAGAATGGATCTATATAAAGATATATGTCAATGGCGTGATCAATATACAAACATCTTTGGTAGCCATGAACGCTTCGATGAACTTAAGAACTCTTTACTTGTTGAGGGGACATCATCTGTAAGTGTTTATGTTCAATTTTTTCATTAACAATTCTAACTGCAATGATATATCACTAACCCTTTAAAGTTTTGCAGGCAGGTGTTGAGAAGTGGATGATTATACCATATATGGGTTATGTTATTGCAAGTAGATATAATGTTATTCTTGTTTGCTTGTCACTGCAACAAAATGTAACTATTTTTCCATTATGAAGTAAACCACCTGTTGATGTTAGTCAACATCGGATAATATGCATAGGACATGTTTATGGAAACCATTTTGTACAGGTAATGTTTATAACTTACAAAATTATGCAATCTGTTATGTCATATTGACTAACTTAATTTTCAAACTGATTTACAGGTTAAATTGGTTTATGGTTGTCCACTACCAAATGTAGACATTATTTGGACCAATCACAGTTCTCCAGATGCACAATTATGACTCTCATTATATTAGCAGAATGCAACTATTTGTATCTATGTTACAATCAAGTATATCATATGTAAATCTTGGTGATGATTGATTAATATTGTACCAACATACTGCATATATAAATGAAGTACCAACATACTGAATATATAAACCAAGTACCAACATAGTGAATACATAATCCAAGTACGAATATAATGAATACATAAACATGGTCACAAATACATATGAGGTACACATAAAACCCTAAGAACTGGACGTCCCTCTCCCTCGACCACCTCTGTGTCGTCTACCATATACTTGTCCTTCACATGAATGTGTGCAAGCCAATTCATAGGCAGCTACTGTATCCTCATGCGCATCTCCATAACTAATTGCCCTCTGCAATAGGGTGGTTATCCTTCTAAAGATAGTCTGAAAAATTAAACAATAACAATGATAATGTAATCATTTACAATAATGAAATAAAAGTAAAAAATGTCAATGTAATCGAATACCGAGGGTGGCTGCTGCTGTGACGACGAGGCTAACAGATCTTCGTCATGACTATGACTATGACTACGGCTACGGCTACGACCACCACGATCTGCTTCGTCATCACATCTAATGACATATAGATGCGACACACGAGTATACCAAGCAATATAGTCCTCCGTGCATGCATGTGGGCCGACACTAGGTATCAATGCAGTGACAACATTATCAGAAAAATGAACCCAGCGTGCATTAACCGTATTAAAAGTAGCCATATCTTGCAGTGGAGGAGGAGGTGGTATGGTCTGTATATACCCATATTGTCTCAGAACTCTATCAGGAAGGTACATCTGAATGGTATGTCTATATTGGAGAAAATCCCGAAAAAATGAAATTGGCTCAAGAGGCCGGAAAACTCTGTGAGAAGTGTATGGACATCAGATGACACCAGAGAGAGTCAATCGATCTAGTTGTTGTCGGACATCAACCAACCTAGAGGGATGTCAACTGACCACGTATCGACAAGCCCGTGGAAGTTCTTCACTATAGCTCCGGTTTACATCTTTATTTCCCATATATGGGAAGTGCTCGTATATCCATGCCTGTCAATAATAAATGAAGTTAGAAGTAATAAAACATAATCTTCTAAGTTATTTAGTGATAATTAAATTCATGTACCTGTAATAGAGTAATGAAAACACCCAATTGTTTGGTCCCTGATAGAGAAGCATCTCCTAGCTTATCATACATGTGTGCCAAAGCAGCTGCTCCCCAGGCATAACTACCACAAACCGCAAGCTCCCGAAATAGTGCCAAATAAGAAATGGATACAGATGTGGCACTTTTGTCAACAAAAATTGTGCATCCAATAAGATACAACAAATATGCCTTTGCAGCAAACTCCCAGTCTTCATTTTCACAGCATGTCTCATAATGATCTCTCAACCAACTTAGGAGTACAACATTGACCCGACCATCCCGCAAAGCGGCATTAGCAGCACCATCAGGAACACCTAACAGTTTCCACATCACAGAAACAGCTCCACTGTTGTCTAACCTTTCAAAAATGGGAAACTGTCCCATAATAGGTAGGTGGAGTAGACTTGAGACGTCATCCAATGTGATTGTGATCTCACCAAATGGCATATAAAAGGTATTGGTGTCTCGATGCCACTTCTCAACAAATGCGCACATCAGTCCCTTGTCAGCTACCTCATAGCACATGTTAAATAGAGGCAATAATCTGCTATTGGCAATGAAAGCAAACACCTCAGCACGAGGAAGACCAAAGTTGTTCACTTTTCGTCCATGGGAGACTAACTTTAGGACTCCACGATCCTAAACAAAATACAACAAATGATATCAAAAAGTTCACATATTAAACACAAACTAAATACAATAACTTATAACATAATCTTACCTCACCCTCCCACAGCCTCAACGCTACATGATGATTATAACTTACCAAAAGGGACATATCAGATGGTCCCCCAGGAAAACCTACCACTTCAGCAGCCTCACCCCCACCAATGCGAGGAGCTACACCACCAATATCAACAGCATCAGCAGCAACAAAAGGTGCACTAGATGAAGCACCTCGATCTCCTCTACGCACTGATGTTGTAAGCCTTCTACGCCTTTCAGGTTGTGAAGATGCTCCTCTGGTCCTCGCCATATCTGTCAGTGCACAAAGTTACACAACACAAAGTTAAACAAATATTTGGGAAACTGATAACCGGATGAGAAAGCCATCCGGATCTCATTTGAAAACACAATGACAACCGGATGGGCTACACATCCGGTTTACATTATAACGAAATTGTGAACCGGATGAGCAGGCCGTCCGGTTTGATTTTTTTTATGAATATGAGAACCGGATGGGGGGTGCCATCAAACTCTCACTTAAGCCTATTTGTTCATACCCCGATAGCTGAAGCTCACCCAAATAGCCCAACATACCAAAACTGGGGCAATCCTATCCAAAGATGCACATTCCCGGTACCTTGCAAATACCTCCAACCCTCATTTATACACTTGCCATTTACCTATGACCTCAAGCATGCATCAAAGCAGTGTTTCTAAATGAGAAGTTGATAATTACTCCATGTGGACATTAGCTTCAACCTACAAGATCCTATATTGTTGAAAAAAAAAAACACTGTGTCTAATGAATTCAATGATTACAAGGAAAATATGATTCTACACATTTGGAAATTTTTGAAAAAAAAAAAAAGAAAAAACACGTTTTGTAAGTACATTCTCCTTCTAAAATTTGTATATATTTGCAATTTTTCTTGAAAAAAAAGTTCTTGGTGTATATCCTTTTAAAACTTGTATATATTTGGAAAATTCTTGTACATATTTTATTTTCAAAAAGGCTTTTGTGTATATCCTTTTAAAATTTGTACATATACTATTTTTGAAAAAAAAAACTTTCTTGGGATTTTTGTACATACATTCCTTTTGGAAAAAATATTTCATTAAAATAAAAAATTTTGAAATAAAAAGCACATTTTTTTTACAATACATTTTCTTTTAAAGAAATTGGCACATACATTATTAGTGAAAATTCTTGAAAAATAATTTTGGAAATTTGGAAAATTATTGCAAAAAATATACTTCTAAACAAAACACATTGGAAAATCTTTAAAAAAAACACATATCTTGAAAAAAATCATCAAAAATCTTTAGAAAAAAAATATTGGAAAAACCTTTTTTGAAAAAAATCACTTTGAAAAAAAAAAACATTGAAAAAATTGAAATCAACACAAACATAAATCTTCAGTTTACTTTGACACTTGATTCCCTACAGAAGCAAAATCTTGGTCGTTCTTTTATTTGTATTTTGACACTTAATTCTTGCAAAAGCAAAATCTTGGTCATCATTTTCTTTATTTGCATTTTGGTACTTGACTCCCTGCAGAAGTAAAATCTAGACCATTCTTTTTTTTTTCGACACTTGATTCCCTCTAGAAGTAAAATCTTGGTCGTTCTTTTATTTTCATTTTGGTACTTGATTTCTTGCAAAAGCAAAATCTTGGCCATCATTTTCTTTATTTGCGTTTTGGCACTTGATTCCCTACAAAAGCAAGATCTTGGCCATCATTTTCTTTATTTGCATTTTGGTATTTAATTCCTTGCAAAAGAAAAATCTTGACCATTCTTTTTCCGACACTTGATTCCTTGCAGAAGCAAAATCTTGGTCGTTCTTTTATTTGCATTTTGGAACTTGATTCACTGTAGAAGCAAAATCTTGGCCATCATTTTCTTTATTGCATTTTGGTCTTGATTCCCTACAGAAGCAAAATCTTGACCATTCTTTTTCCGACACTTGATTCCCTACAGAAGCAAAATCTTGGTCGTTCTTTTATTTGCATTTTGGCACTTGATTCCTTGCAAAAGAAAAATCTTGGCCATCATTTTCTTTATTTGAATTTTGATATTTGATTCCCTACAGAAGCAAAATCTTGACAATTCTTTTTGCGACAGTTCATTCCTTGCAGAAGCAAAATCTTGGTCATCCCTAAAAAAATAAAACAAAAACAAAAAAAAAAGCAAAAACAAAAACAAAAACAAAAAATGAAAAAAAAAAGAAAAAGAAAATCTTACCCTTTCATATTCATTTTATTCTTCAATCCGAAAGAAATTAGTGTTTTCGTCTTTACTTGTTTTTACTTTGATAATATGAAAATCTCGATTTCCAAATTATCCTATGAAAGCCAAGTAAAGAGGGACAGCTGTCAACACCCAATTTTGTCTGGACAAAAAAAATTAAAAAAAAAAGTTGATAACAATAGTAATAATTAAAAAAAAAAACCATTTTATTAATTTAAGTTTTCTTGCATTAATTTCCATTTAAAAAAAATAAATATAGTAATAATAAAAATAATAAAATTTGATTTAAATCTTACCTTTTTATAGAAACTAAAAAAATAAAACAATAGTAAAAAAATGTGACTTAAGTATAAATAGTTCATTTTATTTAAAAAAAATAAAGAAAAATAAAAATATAGATGGTTTGTTTCTAATTTTTTAATAATAAAAGTAATAGTGCAATAACTGAAATAAAGAATAATAAAAAAGATACTAAAAAATATAATAAAAAAATAATAAAAAATATGTTTTCATTTGAAGAAAAAAAAAGAATTAGATTTCATTTAAGTGGTACATTTTCTAAACTACTTGTAAATAAAATAAAAATAAAAAGGTCCAATCTCTTAAGGTTTAAATAGAAAAATGAGCTTCAGCATTTGACTAGGCTCTTTTAGCTACTTTTAGAATTAGTATGCAGATTATTTGATTTAATTTAAAATTGATAAAAATTTGCTTGATTAAACACTGATTGAGTCTGATTATAGTATCAATTCGAGTTTTGAATAAAATAAATCTAAAAAATGAAGTTGAGCATATTAGAGAGTCTATTTTAAGGACTTTTATGTTAATCGATTATTCTGTTTAATGCAAATAATTTTGATTAATTTGATTAATTTCTCACTTTTTCTTAATAAAGAAATACTCATTAAAGTTTGCTAACACCAGAAAATTAAAAAGCCAGAAAAAGAAACAATTTGTATGATTAGAGATAATTTTGTATGATTAGAGATAATTTGCAAATCACAATTAAAGGGCACATTGTATTTTTACAAACGGATGTACCCTACCTCCTCAGCCCTACTGACAAGGGGGAAACACTCACGACTATAGACAACATCTACACACATGAAAAAAAACACACAGAATTACAACACTTAGTTAGAGAAAATTGTTCATAGGGGGCAGAAAGTTATAATTCACAGTACCATTACAAGAGCTCGAAGCTAAATTTTGTCTTCAATTGGTATGTTTTTTTGTCCTCTATACTTTCGTAGGATTCATACTGCATTGTATTTTCTTTTTTATCACACGGTGTAACATTAAATGGAATAGCAATAGATAGAATGTAAATATTTTTTTTTATTTGAGTTTTTGCTTGGAGATTGTTGCTTTTTACACTTTTTCAACTTCCCAACCAAATCAAGAGATTTCTACTCTTATCACAATCTCTATCTCAAAAGATACCCTCCAAAACTCAAAATCTCAGTAAATCATGGAAGCAAGAACATCAGAGCACTCAATAAGAACATTAAACCCCATCAGAACCCATTAAAGCACTCAATAGGAACCTTAAACCCATCAGAACCCGTCAGAGAGCTCAAAAGAAACCCTCCAAAATTCAAAATCTCAGCGAATCATGGAAGCAAGAACATTAGAGAACTCAATAGGAACCTTAAAACCCCATCAGAACACTTAAAAGAAACCTTCCAACACTCAAAATCTCAATGAATCGTAGAAGCAAGAACATTAGAGCAATCAATAGGAACCCTAAACCTCATCAGAACCCGTCAAGCACTCAAAAGAAACCTTCCAAAACTCAAAATCTCAAGGAATCATGAAAGCAAGAATATTAGAGCACTCAATAGGAACCCTAAACCCCATCAGAGCACTCAAAAGAAACCTTAAACCATTATTTTTTTTTCTTTTCTTTGTTTTCTTAACAAAACAATAAATAATATTTTATTTCAAAAAAATTTGTGAAAATATAAAAAAAATATAAAATTTTCAAAATTAAAATATCAAACATCATCAAACAAATTTTTAATTTAAAACTACATAAACCCTGAATTTCTTTTACGGAGATACGTTCTTTTATGGAAATACGTATGACCGAGGTCAATCCTTATTGAGCCAAAAAAAAATATTTTCTTTGTTTGGTTTATTTGTTTATTTCATTTATTTTTATTTGCATCTTTGATTTCTTTTTTTTTATTTGTATTTATGTTCATTTTAATTTATTATCATTTTTGTTTATTTTATTTTATTTACATTAATATTTGTTTGTTTCTATTTGTTTCTTTTATTTGTCTTTATTTGTATTTTAATTGTAATTATTTTTGGGAAAAATAATATTTTGTAAAACCACACTCATTTTTGCTTATTTGATTAAAGGTACCGTCTTAGGACGGGCGTTGTAGGGGTGCTAATACCTTTCCCACACGTAACCGACTCTTGAATCTTAAATCTGGTTCGTAGACATTTTTTTTTAGTTATTCTATAGTTTTCCATAATAAACTATGGTGGCAACTCCATCTCTAATATAATATTATTTTTAAAAAAATCATTATAGCCTCCATACCACATCCCAGTCGCGACAATTACACTAGAGTTTAGAGAGGTTTAATCTAACCCAAATAATGAATGATTTAGCTTCTCACAGGCATGAGGAACCCAAACATTACAAGAAGAATGATGGAATAAGATTACTCCAAAGGAATTTCATTCTCTGATATAGCGAAAGATGTTTAACCCTAACCGCAAAAGCTTATTAAATAAAATGTGAAAATCGATGCTTACGCCCAACCCAGGTCAGTTGCATAGGGTGCTCTAGATTTTATTACTCTTTCAGTACTAGAGTCCTACTTGCGTCGAGCGCATGTCTTATATGTCGGGCACATTTCTGCCTCCTTGCTCTTGGGTTTTCCCAAGTCAGGCTCACGTGGCTGAGCAAGGCTTGGCTTTAGTTTCCTACTTTTTGCTTCTTTTTCCTAGTTTCTTCTCATCCAATATTTTCTTGATCAATTTTACCAAAACTAAATTGAATTAGTATCAAATCCTCATTTTGACTCTCATAATCAATTATTAATAAAACTAATTAAAATTGAGAAATAAACAAGTTCTAAGTGTAGAAAGAGTTGATTTTTTTACCTAAAAATGGATCTATAATATCATAGAAATTTGCTTGATTAGGTATGCGGAGTGAAATTAAGCAGTTCAAGGTTGAAATTAAGGTAGCATTTGAGATGACCGATCTAGGAACTCTTAGTTATTTCCTTGGTCTAAAATTTGTACAAACTCTCCACAAGTATTGTTGCATAAAAAAAAGTATGCATATGAAGTCTTAAAGAAGTTCAATAAGTTCAATATGATGAATTGCAATTCAGCACCTAGTCATGGTGAATTTGAAACTTACTAAAGAGCTGAATGAAAAGGCATTGGATGCAACCTTGTTCAAGCATATAGTTGAATCTCTCAAGTATCTTTGTAATAGTAGGCATGACATCATTTATGGAGTAGGTTTAATCATGATTTATGAACAATCCTAAATTATCTCATTTGGCTGCAATTAAACATATCTTAAGGTATCTTAAATGTATGTTGGCTTATTTTGTCCTAAAAAAGCATATCAGAAGTTAAAAATGAAGCAATTTAAAGGCTTGGTCTGATTCAGAGGTGTCTAGACAAAGTGCAGAGGAAAAACACTTTTGGCTACCTATTCAAGTACATGAATGAACTAATTTCTTGGTGTTAAAAAAAAAAAAGTGTTGTAGCACTCTCTTCATATTAAGCTGAATATATATATTGCGACAACAAAAGCTTGTCAACACGTATAGTTGGAAACATTATTGGAAGAGCTAAAACTGAATCCCAAGAAATCAATGCAACTGTTTGTTGATAATAAATATGCTATTAACCTATCTAAAAATCAAGTTTTTCATTTTCTTAAAGATCAAGTGAGTGAAGAAGAGTTGGAACTAGTGTATTGTAACGCTGAAGACCCCAAATTGTTAATATCTTCACCAAAATATTATACATTTGAGAGTTGACAAGTTGAGAGATCTTTTAAAATTAAAATCTATAGATATTTTGATTAAGAGGAAGTATTGTATAATAAAAGTATAATATTGCTGTATTAATTGTTATTTTATAAAAAAAAAACAGTTTAAGTACTTGTATGCTACATATCAGTATTAATATTAATGAGAAAATTCAATCTTATTTTCTCTTATATAATCAGTATTAGTAGAATGAGTGTGTATTTTAAGATGTGTGCTTTGCCTAGTTACAACCAATTTAATCAACGTTATTAATATTTCTTTACGACAACCGATGCTACTCTATTAACGACTATGTCTTTAGAGCGGTAGTATCGTGAAAAACAAAACCAACGCCATTTTTAGCTAATTTTTTTTTCTAACTTTGCAGCTGTGAACCGACACTAATATGTTATTGTAGTTTTTCGATTTTTGTCTAAAATGAATAATATACTTGAGAGAATTAATAAATAATACCCATTGGAAACACTAAGTAGACAAATTTGTAAACTGGCCTTGACGGGAAACTACAAATGTTTAGAACGAAAAACTTGCCTCTATTTTAGGGTGAGATGAGTGGAAGAAAGAAAAGGAAGAAAAAAGAAATAATAGACGTCACAAGTGATGCAATAAAAGATTAAAATAAAAACAATAACGGAAAAAGATATATATAAATTTAATCATTGGAGGACCGTCCACGATATTTTCTTTTTGCGAAAACGAAGTTCCTAGTGTAGTGGTGTAAAAAGTCCAGGGACTAAGAAAGTTGGAATGCTCAATCAAGAATAATCGCTTGACAATTAATTAAGAAGCTACGGATATACCATTCATGAGAAGAAAACAAATGGAAAAAGTGGTCGGTATACAACATGTGCTTAAAACATAGGTCTATTATCCTCGTGTTTATTTTAATATATTTTTTTCTCATATTTTTTCTAATTGATGGAGAGATTCCACCTCTTTTGTTAATAATTAAAGTTCGTAACATGAAATATTACTTTTGAAAACTAAGTATTATTATATTATTAATATAATAATAATATTATTATTATCATGAATATTATTAATAATATTACTATTAATATTATTAATATCATTCTTATTATTAATATTAAAATTATTGTTATTATTGTTAATAGTTTTGATATTATTATATATTATTAATGTTAATATCATTATTAATATTATTTTTACTGTTATTATTATTAATGTAAATATTAATACTATTAATGTTAATAATATTACTATCACTAATATTATTATTATTATTATTGATATTATCATTATTATTAATGTTGATAATAGTATTATTAATATTATTATTATTATTAATGTTAATTATATTGTTAATATTAATATTATTGATATGATTAATATTATTATTATTATTAATGTTGATATTATTAATAATACTAATATTAGCATTGTTATTAATATTAATGTTATCCATATTAATGTTGATATTATTAATAATACTAATATTAGCATTGTTATTAATATTAATGTTATCCATATTATCAGTATTAATGTTAATATTATTATTATATTATTATCATTAATATTATTTTTATTTTTATTTTATTATTATTAATGTAAATATTATTATTATTATCATTATTATTAATAATATAGATATTATTATTATTCATATTACAATATTAATATTGATATTACAATTATTAATATTATTATGATTATTGTTAATAATTAGATTATTAATATTATTATTGTTGATATTATTATTATTATTAATGTTGATATTGTTAATAATAAGAATAATAATAATATTATAGTATTAATGTTAATATTATTATTATTATTATTAATTATAGAGATTATTATCACAATCATAAGAATACTAATATATAGGTATAATAATAATAATAATAACAAAATATATATATATATATATAAAGCTTGATAGCAAGTAATGATGTGATATGTTTTTATAGTGTAAAACACGTTATGCTTAATATGAGCAAGCAAGTTTACAATTTTTTTTTTTTTTTTTTTGTGTGCTGAAGTTTGCGTTTTTTAGTGTTAATTTATTAAATATAAAATGTCAATTCATTTTAAATTGTTTCGCTTTCTAGTACAATGTCACTGCTATCCCCAATGACTATCACTAATATTATTATTATTATTATTATTAATGTTGAATATTAATATTATTAATAATATTAATATTATTATTAACAATGCTATTATTATTAATATTATCAATAGTATTAGTATTAATGTTAATATTATTATTATTGTTAATGTTATTATTATTATTAATTATCTTATTATTAATGTTAATATTATTATTGATAATAGTTTTAATTTTATTATTATTATTAATGTTATTATTATTATTATTATTTATTATTATTATTAATATTATCAATATTATAGTATTAATGTTAACATTATTATTATTAATTATAGAAGTTATTATCACAATCATAAATACTAGTAGTTATATTATGATAATAAAGTTAATCTAATCCTGATTTGCATTAATTAGAAAATATTAAAGTAGTAAAAAAAAAGTTATAGATATAATAATAATAATAATAATAATAATAAATATAAGAATTATCTACAAATTCGCATATACATGTATAAAAGCTTGATAGCAATTAATGATGTGATATGTTTTTATAGTGTAAAAAATATGCTCAATATGAGCAAGCAAGTATTACAATTTTTTTGTGTGCTGAGGTTTGCGTTTTTTAGTGTTAAGTTATTAAATATAAAATATCAATTCATTTTAAATTGTTCCGCTTTCTAGTACAACATGTCACTGCTATCCCCAATTTTGACATATGAATCACGTGCACGTGCTCAACTTTTTCTTGTCTCTTTCTCAACCATGTACTAATTTGCGGCGCATTTCTCCTGTGCCTTCGGTAACACTCAGGCACTACTCCATGAGTTAGGATCCGCTTCTGTTCGAAATAGAACCTCACCGTCCTGTAGTTGCATCTAACATTATGCATACGTCATATTATGATTATTATGATATTATTATATAATATTTTATTATTTTATTATTATATAATGTTTTATTAAGAAAAATGTGTTAAATAGAAATAATTTATAAACATAGATGTCAACATATATTTTTTAATTAAAATCTAATACTTTGACACTCTACTTTGACACTAACTAAATTATTGTTTTATTATTATATAATATTTTATTAAGAAAAAATAGATGTTGAATAGAAGTATTTTATGAATAATAGTATTAAAATATAATTTTCCTTATAATTATGATTATAAGAAGGAATAATTATAGTTTGGCACTGAGAAAATACTCCCATTTTAGAAGTTCGGATCTTATACAACTGGACGATCGTGTGATGAGACTATATATATAGATCTAAGCATTCACCTTGCACTCCAACCCTGAGAATCATCATCATAGTACAGTTTGTGTAGTAAACACTCACAGCGACAAGCCATGTTTATCTTCTTCTTCACATTTCTAGTGTCCTTAGGGTTTCTCCTTCGTTTTCTCAACGGAAGACAAGGTTGCTATCACCATAACCATGCACCTCCTTCACACCCAATCATTGGATGCCTCGTTTCTTTCTACCGGAACCGCCACCGTCTCCTCGACTGGTACACCGAACACATAGCCCAATCCCCGACCCACACCATCGTAGTTCACCGCCTCGGCGCGCGTCGCACAGTGGTGACGGCGAACCCCTCCAACGTGGAGTACATTCTGAAGACCAACTTCAGCAACTTCCCCAAAGGCAAACCATTCACCGAAATCCTCGGCGACCTTCTCGGGTGCGGGATTTTCAACGTCGACGGCGAGCTCTGGCAAGCGCAGCGCAAGCTAGCGAGCCACGAGTTCAGCACACGCTCCCTTAAGGACTTCATCGTGAAAACGCTCCAAGACGAGGTCCAACACAGGCTGATTCCACTACTTGAGAAAGCATCACGTGAGAACCACGTGATCGACCTGCAAGACGTGCTGCGGAGACTGACGTTTGACACGGTATGCAAGGTGTCTCTGGGCTACGACCCTTGCTGCCTGGACCTGAACAAGCCGCTGCCGCCTCTTCTCACGGCGTTCGACACGGCGTCGGAGGTGAGCGCGGCACGCGGCGCGTCGCCGGTGTTTCTGGTGTGGAAGGTGAAGAGAATGCTGAACGTGGGGTCGGAGAAGGCTCTGAAGGAAGCCGTGAAGCTGGTGCATGAGTCGGTGATGAAGATCATAAAGGCGAAGAAAGATGAAATCGTGTTTAATGGAAGAAAAGGTGGCACCGATTTGCTGGTGAGGTTGTTGGAGGCGGGGCAAGAGGAGACGGTGGTGAGGGATATGGTTATAAGCATGATAATGGCGGGGAGAGACACCACATCGGCGGCGATGACGTGGCTGTTCTGGTTGCTATCGAAGCATCGAGAAGAAGAAGCGTTGTTAGTGAAAGAGGTTTATAGCGGAAATAACCGAAGTGAGGGTTTGGATTATGAGTGTTTGAAAGAGATGAAATTGTTGAAGGCGTGTTTGTGTGAGTCGATGAGGCTGTATCCGCCGGTGGCGTGGGATTCGAAGCATGCGGGTGGTGCTGACGTGTTACCTGATGGGACCCACGTGGGGAAAGGGGATAGAGTGACTTATTTTCCGTACGGGATGGGGAGAATGGAGGCTCTGTGGGGGAAGAATTGCGGTGAGTTTAAACCACAGCGTTGGTTTGATGAAGAGAATGTTGATAACGGGGTTCTGAAGTGTGTGAATCCATATAAGTTTCCGGTTTTTCAAGCGGGTCCAAGAGTGTGTCTTGGGAGAGACATGGCTTTTGTTCAGATGGAGTATGTGGTGGCTTCTATCCTTAACCGTTTTGTTATTTCGCCGGTGTCTGATGAACAACCACGTTTTGTTCCTCTTTTAACAGCTCACATGGCTGGAGGATTCAAAGTGAGGATCACCAGCAGAAGTGGAGCTGGAATTGAGAAGTGAGAAGTGAGAGTGAACCTTGAGTAGTGCTACAAATGGGAGAAGAAATTAAGTGGTTAAGGTTTTTCAATCTTTATATGTATTTAAGCTTTCAATTTATAAAAAAATTAAAAAAGTACTTTATTATATCTTATATCAATAAAGAAAAAAAATGGCTTTTTTACAATTATATGCAAATTCGAGAAGAAATGAAAAAAAATACAAAATTTGAATAAATGTTATAAGTGAACAAGTCATGTCTTTAAAATAAAGAAAAGTAATCACGACTAGTTTTAAATATATAATTATTTACGTTCTATATGTATAAGGAAATAATTTTTATTTTTTTAATTTTTTTAAGTCGTACTATCAAAGATGTTTTCTTATTTTTTTTTTTAAAATATTGCTTGATTGCACGTTTTGTAATTTTTATTTTTTTTTAAATATCGCTTGTGATATTGTTTTAATTTTTTAAAATATAATTAATTTTTTAAATATTGTTTTGATAACAAGATTGCAAAAAGGAATTCAAAAATATGCTAATAAAAACGATTTAAAAAACAAAAAGAATTAAAAACTGTAATCAGGCACAATTTCAAAGGAAAATTAAAAAAATAAAAACACACGACTTTAACAAAAAAAATTAAAAGAAATAAAAAGACAAGCTTCGTTGCAACACGACGGTCAAATAAATTTTGTATACCTGAAGTTAAAGTCGTGCTAAGCACGACTTCGTGTTCCGAAACACAAATTATTCAATGGTATGATTTATTCAAATTCTACGCATTTTTGAAAAATTTCTCGAAAATTACACGAGTTATGTAAAAAAGCTGAAAAAAAAAAAACATTCAAGCGACTCTTTCACTCATCCCGCATCAACCATAAATAAAGTCCTTTTGAAATTTTCTTTTATTACATATTAAATAATATATGTCATGATATTAGTTTTTTTTTTTAATAAAATGTTTCAGGTTAAACATTATTATGGATTTTGATATTTTAGTTAGGTCATACCCATTGATCATCTATTATTAAAGAAAAAAATATTATTAAAAGAAATAAACAGAACAAATAAGAAAAACATATGGACACCACACCAAACTTAAAATAGAGGAGTGCTCAAGAGTCCTCTAAAGTCTCCCAACTCTAATCTAAATAGTCATTTAAATAGATTTTGAATTTTGACATCTTGACTTGTCCAATTATAGTAATATTGAGCGTAATTGGATTCTATTGCATTTTTGGCTCAACTACATATCTTGAATTTGACTGACTAAAGTATATTGAGTCCGGTCCAACTGTCAACAACAACCTTCCAACTTTGTCCTTATTTTTTTCTAAAGGATTCCAATCTTGTTCTTTTCGACCTAAGTGCCTCTTATTCACTTATTTGATAAATTAATGGAATTTAAAGTAAAATTTAATTAAAAACTCAAGTGACCAATTATTATAACGAGAAACAAATTATTTATAAAAAGAGATAAAACATGGAATTGAGTCCGTTCCAAGCTTGAAAATTTGATTTCGTTATAAGAATTAACCAAAATATATCATAAAAAAAATAATGTTATCAAATTCCCTCAAACTTAGAACCTTGCTTGTCCTCAAGCAAAGGTAACTTGACACAAATAGACAAAAATAGTATGACAACCCAGACCCAAGTTCATACAATTACTTCAAATGTTAATCATGTATGCTCTCTCCAATAAAGCTTAAAAAATGATTTGTTTCCTAGTCAAGACTAAGTTATGGTGCTCACAGTAAAAATGTAACAAAGAACATACATACAACATTTTCAATACAAACTAACAATCATAGCAAAATGTTTCCGTGGACAACTAAAGGCACCATTCTTCACTAGAAAAAGTTTTTCACCAAGCACATTGGTGTCTCAGGATATGATTTTCTCTCTTCCACCACTAATTCCATACAATTTAACTTTGCTTTTCATTTCAAAAGCCAAAAACTTTCAAAACACATGCAACATCACAAGGACTTTTATTGGGTTGTAACGTGGTTCGATTAAGAAGAAAATTGGTTTTTCTATATAATCAAAGCACGTCAAGCAAAGAGAACAATTAGATCAACTCATCAATTCAACACATTTTACCCTTTTCTATATGTAATCCAGACTTAAACCAAAATAAACTTTTCCCCCATATTATTTTGTTTTTGCAATATTTTTTTAAATAAAGTATCAAACATAACCTTTTTTTTTCTTACTTTGCACTTTATACCCCCTTATGTAATACATTTGTTGAATCCTTAGACGGTCAAAAGTCCCTTTAGATGATCTAATCATTTAATAAAGTTTTGATGATAACAATACTCCAAGTATGTGTTTGTATTTGATGATCTTGCACGTCTGTTACAGTAATATTCACAAGTCTCTAAGCATGATGAGTATGTACAAATGAACTGAAAACCCAGATAAGTGTTTTATTTAATATTATTTTGTTATATTAATTTTTTTTAAAATTAAAAGAAGACAAAAATATTTTAAAATTGTTTTTAAATATGAAAAACAAATGTGTTCATATAAATATCAAAATCATATTTTATATCATGTTGTGCTTTAACGTTCAAATTTGTTCATAATGGAAATTATTCAAATTATTGTGAAGTATTTAAAAGTGATTAATTGTTTCAAATCAAAGATACCTTGTGTTGTTTAAATTGTTTCTATATGTAGATAAAGTCAGTTTTAATGCAAAATTATGAATAGAAGTTGTTCTTTCAACGACTAGTTTCAGCAATTAAATGGTCAAGATTGCCCCTTTCAAGCATTCCAATGACTAGTTTCTAAGAAGTTACATATAGAGGAACAATATCAAGTTGAAAAATACAAGAAAGAAGAAGAAGAAGAAGAAAAAGATAAATACATCATATCATACATTGAAGAAATTATACTGAGTGTCTATTGTAAATCTGCTATTGAGAGCATCTAAAGTTTTGGGTTGTGCGAAACCATTATGTAATTCTTCACTATTGTAAAGTAAACCCTTATGAGCTTTCATTGTTCTCTCTTTTGAGAGTGTTTCTTTCAATCTTAAGTGGTCTTAATCTCAGGGGGAGATTGGGACTAATATAACTTGGAGAGGTTTGTATACTCGATGTAACCTAGAGAGGTTTGTGTACTCGTTGTATGTATTTACTGAATAGTGAAACTTCTTGAACGGTTTGTTCAAGGGAGAACTAGACGTAGCCCAAGAGATTAGGGTGAACCAGTATAAAATTGTTTCATCTAGGCTTATATATTCTTGCCCTAGATAATCTTGCTTGGTGGTTTTTGTTTATAGCGAATTTAGTTCAGACTCCATTCAAAGCCCCTTCTCGAGCAAGTTGTTCCTATAGTTGGTATCAGAGCTAATCTCAGGGGTTAGTTCTTCACAGGACTTGAGGCACGATCCTACAAGAACTCAATGGACGGAGACGGACTACACGTGGGTCAACCACCCTTTTTCAAGGGTCAAAATTATGAGCTTTGGAAGATGAGGATGATTGGCTTCATCCAATATAACGGTATGGAGTTAATCAATGTTATTAAAAATAGCATACCTACATTGATCGATAAATCAGGAGAGTTGTTTGCTTTTGAATCCATGACTGAGGAGGAAAAGCGCATTTGTCAAAATAATGCTAAAGCTAGGCATTTTATAATGTGTGTTTTATCTGAAGGAGAAATGTCAAATGTGCATGCCATGGTTAGTGCTAAGGAGATGTGGGATACACTTGCTCTCACATATGAAGGTTCAAAAGAGGTTGAAGAAAAAGAGGAGAAAAAGAAGTTCTCCAAAGAGAAGAAGATTCGTATATCAGCCTAGGAGGATTTGGACTCATCCAGTTCTAATTCTGACGAAGAGGCAAACGTATGTTTCATGGCTGATGAGGCAGGGAGCTCCGTGTTAGAAGACTCTGATAATGAGGTAGATTTTACTGATATTGATAATTTACGTTTAACTTATCAAAAAGCAATATCTAATAATGGTATGATTGCATTTGTATATAAAACTATGAAAAAAATTATAAAAATGCTTGTAAAGAAATTTAATTAATACAATAAGAGAAAGCTAGTTTAAATGATATTTCTCTCAAAAACACAGAGCTTCTCCAAAAGAAAGAAAGATTGTGTAATGAAAATAGGAACCTTAGAAGAGACCTTACAGTTTAGAACACAAATCTCAAAAACTTGTAAAAAGAACCTGTGTTAATTAGAGATAAATTAAGAAAATGACCTATTGAATCGAATGAGACAAATATTGATGATATTATAACTGAAAATTTTTCTCTTAGAAAAGCTTCATCTCATTCAAACAAAAATGAAAAATCTCTTAACATGTTAATAAAAAGTTCTAGGAAGTCTCATGATAAGAAAGGAGTAGGTTGTGATCAAAATAATACATCATATAGTTCTTTCAATGTACATCCTATATTGTCTAGTAATAGTCCTACAGGAACCTTCAAGAATAAATCTTGGAGGAAAACTAACATGAAAGGACCCAAAAAGTTGTGGGTACCAAAAGAGAAAACTATTCCCCTTGCAGATATATTAAATCCAAACAAGAAGAGTCAAATATTGGAATTGGGAAAAAGGATGCTTACTGTTCATAAAGGTAAGAAAGTCTACATTCCCAGAATTGAGAGACAAGAGACAAAGATAAACGAGATTTGTTGGAACTGGTCAGATACAGACAAGGCGTTCACATTTTACTAAAAAAGGTTTATCTAAGATTAGTCGGTTTGTCCTATCTACAAGATAAGTATTTCTTTTTGCTTGCATTTGTTACTCTAAATCTTTTACACATTAGACGGTCTAATAAAGTTTACATGTATTTGATGATATGTGACTGTCTAGGCAAGATGTCATATTTTTTGCATAATTGTTCTTTTAAATTTGATATACACTAACTTGGTTTCTTCAAATATGTTTTATTTCATTTATAAAACAAGTATGTTTTTTTTTTTCAGCACATTGAAATTAAACATCATTTTATTAGAGATCATGTTCAAAAGGGTATCATTTGATTTGCAATTTGTTTGAACTGATGAACAATTAGCAAATATTTTTATAAAACCTCTTGTTGAAGAACGTTTTAAATATTTAAGAGAAATTTTAGAGTATGATCTTAATTGAATGATGAAAAATATCAATTGGCCTAAACTCATTGCATCAAATATGTTCATTTAACTTTATCTACATCTACATTTGTTACTTTCAATGCATGATATTTTTAAATCATTTTTTTAATGCATCTCTAAAATCATTTTTTTCCATCGATAAACAGGGATATATTGATTTAATTAAACTCTATCTTGATTACAATATTTTTATATAAAAATTTCCAACTTTATTTCTTTCAAAATCTAGTGTAAAATTTTTCTTAATTAATTCATGTTATGCATTTTCAAATTTTAAGAGCCTGAGCTGCAATCCTTTTACCAAATTTACACACCTAGAAAATTTTAATTAGTTTGCTTTTCTCACCCAAGTTCTTGTGTTATTTAAACTAGAAATTCACATTAGATGGACTCTCAAAAAATCTAAAAGAATATTGTTCCCCTTCCTCACATGTTAATAATTTAACTTTATCAAGAATCATAGGATTTATGTGTTAAAGATCAATGTTAGTGAGCTAGAGTTTGAAGTCATCCTTATTATCCAAAATTCTCTATCCCAAACACATGATCAATTAGAATCTTTATTAGCACCTCCCTAATGACAAAAAGGGGAAGAAAGAGAAAGTATGGAAAATAATTAAGAAAAATGATCAAATCTATTTTTAAAAATAATTTAAATACTCTTGGATTTATTTTACAATTCTATTTTTATGTAGTTGTGCATTTATGTGCTTTTCACCAAATAAAATCTTTCGTTGTTTAATCTCTTGATATTATTGAAATTATTTACTCTTAAGACTTGTAGTTTTGTCATCATAAAAAAGGGCGATTGTTGAATCACTAGTCGGTCCAAAGTCCTTTTAGATAATCTAATCATCTAATAAATTTTTGATGATAACAATACTCCAAGTATATATTTGTATTTAATGATCTTACATGTCTGTTACAGTAATATTCATAGGCCTGTAATGTACAAGTGAACTGCAAACCCAGAAAGTGTTTATTTAATGTTATTTTATTATATTAATTTTGTTTAAAATTAAAAGAAGATGAAAATATTTTAAAATTGTTTTTAAATATGAAAAACAAATTAAAGTGTCTTTCACATAAATATCAAGATCATATTTTATATCATGTTGTGGTTTAACGTTCAAATTTGTTCATAATGGAAATTGTTCAAACTATCATGGAGTGTTTAAAAGTGATTAATTGTTTCAAATCAAAGATACCCTGTGTTGTTTAAATTGTTTCTATATGTAGATAAAGTCAGTTTTAATGTAAAATTATGAATAGAAGTTGTTCTTCCAACGACTAGTTTCAGCAATTAAATGGTCAAGATTACCCCTTTCAAGCATCCCAACGACTAGTTTCTAAAAAGTTACATATAGAGGAATAATCTCAAGTTGAAAAATACAAGAAAGAAGAAAAAAGAGAGAAATGCATGATATCATACATTGAAGAAATTATAATGAGTGTCTATTGTAAATATGCTATTGAGAGCATCTAGAGTTTTGGGTTGTGCGAAACAATTGTGTAATTCTTCACCATTGTGAAGTAAACCCTTGTGATCTTTCATTGTTCTCTCGTTTGAGAGTGTTTCTTGCAATCTTGAGTGGTCTTGATCTCAGGGGGAGATTGGGACTGGTATAACCTGAAGAGGTTTGTGTACTCGTTATAACCTGGAGAGGTTTGTGTACTCGTTGTAACCTGGAGAGGTTTGTGTAGCCATGATCCCCTTGTTCTCTCAGCTCATAGTAAGGCATTCAAGGCTAAAACATTCAAAGATGAAAAAAAAATTCTTTCTAAGGCTCAAAGGTTTAATTTTTCTCCCAAATTTAAATTACACTAAGAAACCATTACATCTTTATTCTTTCAACTTAAAGTGAGGCAGTTAAGGATAAAAAATTCAGGGATTAAAGGTTCAAGGAAAAAGAAATTTTCTTTTAAAGCTAAAAAAGGTGCACAAAGAATTTATTCATGAAAAACAAGGTTGGCTATTTGAATCAAACTATAATGTATGTAAACATGAAAATGAAATAATTAAGATAGAAATTCAAGCAAAGTCATTTATGAGTAAAAAGCGATAGCACATAATGAATCAAACTCCAAAGCCTAAAATCTCACTTGGGTACAATTAGTACCAAAAGTTTGTTGAAAATAATGTAGGCTGAAGTTCAAGAGGGGGTGAATTGAACTATGAATTCTTTTAAAAAAAATTTAAAGAGAGAATTATAATCTTGATTAATCAATAAATTGTAAAATCAATTCAACACAAATCAAGTGAAACAATCAATTAAAATTGAAAACAACTCACTGAAAATATGATTTTGTAAATTTTTGTAATCTATCACAGTAAAACAATCAATTGAAATTCAGAAACAATTGATTGAAATTTCTTAACACTCAGAATATAAGAAAATAACATATTGATTTCAATAAACAATAAGCTAAATTTTTCAGCAATACTTAGCTAAATTTCTAAATATTCAGATAAGGAAAACTATTGATTTAAATGACAAATCAATTGATTGCAAGATTGCAAACAAAACCCTATGTAGTACCCCATTGCACAACTGTAGAATCCATTGCAAATCCCACCTGGAAACCCTATCTAGATGAAACACCAACACCAAATACACCTAAAAACCATATATAGAGTCTTGATCAGATGTTTATCAAGAGATTGTGCCTAATTAAGCTTGTTTGGGCCTCCAAACAAACTTTTGGTCCAAGTTTAAAATTGAGGAAGATCACTCTAGAGATTTTGAAGCTTCAAGATTACAAGACCTCTATCTGTAGAAATTGTATAGAGTAGTGTAGAATTTATTTTAAGCTTTGTATTTTGGGCCAAATAGTATAGGGTTTTGGGCCTTGAAGCCCATAAGAAACAATGGACGGTCACATAGGCAATTTTTATTCAAATGGTGACTTTTCCTTTTGTCGCAACCACAATCACGACGGAACGATCAAAAAATTATTTTTTTAAAAAAATTATTTTTTAAAGATTGGAGTCGCCACCATAGTTTATTATGGAAAACTATAGAAAAAGCAAAGATAAAATGTCTACAAACTATATTCAAGATTCAGGAATCGGCTACTTATGGAGAATGTATTAACATCTCACAATGTCCGTCTTAAGACGGTATCCTTAATCAAATAAATAGAAATAAATGTGGCTTTGCAAAAATGTCATTTTTCTCAAATAATAACTATAATAATAAAGGCAAATGAAATAGAAAGACAAACAAAAAATAAATAAAGAAAAATAGTAATAAACATAATATAAATAAATAACGATTATTTAAATAAAGATAACAAGCAAAAATAAGACAAATAAACATATATTTTTTTCTTTTTTTAACCGACAACCTATTTTTACAAAAGAAAACGTAGTTCCAATTTTGAAAGTTAGATTTGTGTTTGATATTTTTAAAATTTTTATAGTTCTATTATTTTTTTTGAAACTGTTTTATATATTTTATTTTTTAAAAACCGTTTTATATTTAATTTCAAAACTGTTTTATTTTTTTTAAACTGTTTTTATTTTTATTTTAAACTGTTTTGTATTTTTAATTTTTAAAACTGTTTTATATTTTTTTAATTTTTTAAAACTGTTTTTATACTGTTTTACAGACTTTTAATTTTTTAAAACTGTTTTGTTTTATTTTAAAAACTGTTTTATATATTTTTATTTAAAACTGTTTTGTATTTTTTAATTTTTTAAAACTGTGTTATATTTAAAAAAAACTGTTTTATTTCATATATATATATATATTGAAACTGTTTTACATTGTTATGTTTTACATTATTATTTCGTAAATTTCACAAGAGTGATTATTTATAAATTTGATTGAAAATAAATTACAACTAAAATAAGAAAATAAAGAAGAAAATAAAACAATAAATATACAATTAGTAATTATTGGTGATAAGTAAAATATTAAAAGAAATGTAACTAAAAACTTAATGAAATTATTATTTTTTTATTTACGTAGTATGGATAAAGTCCAATACCAATAAAAAAATACTGAAATGACTATCAATAAGTAAATATGTTAGATTTGGGCCACGGGTTTTGAAACCAACGTGCTGAATGCTTCCTTTAATTTTTTTATATTATGGTAGTGGTGACGGGGTATTTGGGAGGATAACGGAATGATTGTTGAGCACAGTTGATGTAGCTGGGGATATTGCTTTTCTTCAAACATAATCTTATTTCAATTAGATGTCTTTTTATGTTTTTTGAACATACTAGTTGTGGTTTAACACCCACGGATCTGCTTATGGCAGAGATTATATCATTACTTTTATACTTAAGACCACGTAATATACCTGCATCATCAAGTATTGCTTTAAGATCATTTCTTCCATAAATATCTAATGCCAACCTGAAGAATCTCCCACTGGCGATCCCAAAACTCAGTCTTCTCCCAAGTAGTTTGGCCAATCTCGTTCGAGCTGACTTCTTATTCCTGTGATCTAATAAAATAAATAATAAAAAGTATAATCTCTCCAATATCATATCAAAATATTTTTGTATTAAAAGATCTAAATGGAAACCTTACCTCGTCTTCACTTAGTTTTTCAGTAAGAGTACATTGTCGCCAAGTTTGTGCAATGGTCCAGTAATTAAATCTTTTAGCAGATAAGAAAGATACTACAAAGAAAAATATGATATTGTCCATTGTGAATGAATGTTTATGAAGAATGAATTGGCTACGAACTCTATTTATACTAATTTTAACTTACTAAACTTTTAAAACTTCGTATTAAAATACCTTAGACATATCATGAATGTCTATAAAGATCCTAATCATAACTATAATTTAAACATAGCACATGGATCTCTTGTTTACATGGATCTCTTGTTCTTTGTAAAAAGTGATATAATACACGTGCCTTGTTCTTTGCAGAAAGTAAAATAAGTCGTATCTCTACTCCAATTGATTTTCCTTGTTCAAGATTTTTGGGTTTATTATAATTTGAAGTTTCTCATTCTATTTCCAATTTAAAGATTTTCAGATTTATTACAAATTAAGGATTCAAGTTTTATTTTCTCTACTTAAGAATTATGATTTTATTTTCAATTTGAAGATACATATTCTACTCCAACACTATATATATTCACCCACATATAGAACAAATGACACAATTCATTCATTTTTTTCTCTTTCTTGTCACACACATAAAAAACATGCATTCACATATTATCTTTCTCTATGTATCTCATCTTTAATTCCTATAACCCATCACCGAACAAGATTAGCCATTCAAAGGTCCCATCTAAATTCCTGGTGTAGACTAGAACAATCTTAACAGATCACAATCTTTTGTTGTTTGAGTTGTAGCCTGGAATCTTTTATAGGTGACTCTCCTCTTAAACAAAAACAATTTATAATAAAAGCTACTTAGAATCAAAGTAGAGACCAGAAGGTTATACAAGTATAATTCCATTAACATTTCTTCTCTTACTCAATCTCAATTTCAATGTCATTTAAAAAATAAATAAATATATGTTTTAAGAAAAAAAATATATTTTTCAATATCATTTTAGAAACATAAAACATGTTTAAAATATAAAAATATATTTTTCCTCAAAAATAAATAGTTTACACTATCAAATTTTCCAAATATTAAATTTTTAAAATTAAAAAATAAAAAATAAAAATATCAACAGACCAACAAACACATTTTTTATCTAAAACTATGTAAATCCTAGATAGAAACATGTAGGAGCAAGGTTAATCATTGTCAGGCTCAAAATAAAAAAAAATATTTTCTTTATTTTTACTTGCATTTTTATTTTTATTTTTTTGGAAAAATAAACATTCTAAAAAATCACGCTCGTTTTGTTTATTAAAGGTATCGTTTTAGGACGGATGTTGTAGGGTGCTAATATCCTCCCTACATGTAATCGAATCTCAGACGTTTTTTTGATTTCACAAACTATTTCTTTATCTTTAGTTTTTTCATAATAAACTTTGGTGGCGTCTCCTCTGTTTTTTTTTTTCTAAAGAGCAATCTTTTTCTATGATTTATATTATTTTTTGTTCACCATCTTCGTCATGATTTCGATTGCGACAATACCCAATGATGACTAGAAGGGATCAGAGTAACAACAAATACTAAAAGGTTTAGGGTCTTGATCCATTAAGTGATAGGTTGGTGTGTCAAATTCAAAGTAAAAGATGACACTAAGCATGAGGCTGTAGAATATGGAGGATATAACTAATTGAGGGAAGTTTGAAGTGATTTTTGCAAGAGACATATAGGCAGATACGTGTGAATACTTTCTATTTTAGTAAAGACCATACTTGTTGTCATATATTGTGATTTTAGCATACCTGGCTATTGAAATCTTCATTGAGCTAAGATATTATGCCTGTATTCACATTTCACCCATTACTTTGGTTTTTGTTTTGCTGGTGATATTTATAAGTTAAGTTGGAAGGATTTGGAAAAGGTATTATATTGAATGTGTGTCGGTTTTAGTCATGGAATGCTACATATCTTAGATCGATCGTAGTGAAAAGAATATTTCTTGGACTCTATGGCAAAATTTATAGTTGGAAGACATTAATGATACAAACTCAAAATCTAATAAAAGAGTCACATATCATCCTTGTATCCATGAACGACAATTGATTACTTGATAGAATTATGATATTTCTCAATCAAAATCTTCCTTATATCTCTTGCTAGACTTAAGAGTGACTCTATTAATGAGATAAAAGACTACAAACCAACCCTTAACCTCTCATTTTCCTTTTAACTTCTAAGCAAGTGATTTTCATTAAACCAACAACCCAAAAAATTAGAAAGTGTCACTAAAACCATCTTAATTTCAAACATTTTCGAATATTAAACAAATTAACAACTAATATAATTATATATATATATAATTATATCTCACAGTTACACCAAAATATAATTTCCTACCAATTAAATCTAATCCAATACCGCAACTATCATACTAAAAGATCAAAACCTAGCAATTATGTCCACGAACTACTCTTTAACCAATAGGAGGCCTGCATTACTTAAAGGTCAACTTATCGAATATTGTGATATTGGTCTGGTTGAAGTAGCGGACCATTCTAGTAGTGGGCTTGGGTTCTGTTGTAAGTTTATTAACTACATCCTGCTATGTGGGCCATCTGCTTGTAACGAAGGATGACAATTAGTAGAGTAAGTTGACCAAGTGCTTCATACTTTTTTACACACGGGTTGGAACATTTTAATTCATTTTTTCTAATAGAAAAACGCAGCCACCACTATAATTTGTAACACAAAAAGCCAATACAAGAACTTGAATTTCAAAGGGAACACAACACCCTACAATTTTACACGAAATTTCAGCATGAAGATCTCTAATGAAGCCACCCAATGCAGAATGCTAGCAACATTTTATTTAATAACTTGTGTCAATTGAGCTCAAAGTGAGACTTATAAATACTCTATTTGGAAGCAAGGATGGAAGCATATCGAGCTTTGAAAAAGCCCACAACTCTCTCTCTTTGGGGCAGGTTCTCTTTGACAACAGGATGGTTGGTGTATTCTTCACTCCATTTTGAAAGCTTTGGAAACTTCTTAGAGCTCAGCAGTTTCAACCCCACAGCCTCTTCAATCGCAGGGAGCCAGAAAGCTATGAAGCCTGCGGCTATGTCCACTAGGCCAATACTCTCTCCACCAAAGAACTTGTGGTTCAGTTCATCCTCGAGAAATTGAAGGGCATGAAGTGATTCCTCAGTGCCTTTCTCCCGTTCCTCCTCGTTTGCAGTAAATGCAGCCTTTGATATTGCTGGTAGACACTAGATTCAGAGAAAATTGAACATTCATATTAAGTCATAAACATTGACTATTGATGGATGCATTAATTAAAGGGATGACAAATCTTATGCAATGTTCTAAACAATTCAATAGCAATTATCACATATTTGTTTCAAAGACGTAGAAAACACTCCACATAGGATCGGCACGCCACTGAAGTTATGAATTTTGTTTTAGTGTTGAAATATAATCAGTATGCTGTTTTTATCCTTCCATTTTTTGCCTTTTGGGTTTCGCTATTTTCTAAAAGAATCTTATTATTTTGTTTTAGTGTTTTTATTATATTTATTTTTCCTTTTACAAATATTGATTTTATTCCATTTGATTTATTGTTTAAAAAATATTTTTATGGGGATTTAAAATAATTTGTTTACGTATTATAGGCAATGAAACGAAAACTAAATGTATTTAAGAAACTAAAATAAAATACTAAAAGCTAAAATAAAAATACTGAAATTAAAAGTCTACAAAAATAAAATAAAATATAACTATATTACTAAAATTACAATTATATTTAAATCTATATTTTCACTTTACTTATTTATTTTGAAAAGGAATACGTAATAAATATTTTTTCTTATGTTCTAAGGCTAATAGGTAATCATAATTTAAATAAGCATCTCCTCTGAATATTTCTAAAATATGTAAAACCTAATTTCATACCTTATTCACGAAAAGAAAATTGATATTAATTAACAAAGTAGATGCTAATTAGGAAATATCTTCAGATTTGCATTCGTAGATTTTTAAACTATAAGTATTAGTTTATCAACCTTGTTTTTTTAAAGTCGATTCTATGGAATATAATTAAGTTTACTAATTTTTAAACTATTTTTAGTTAAAGAAATTTAGTATAACACAAAAGTATTTTTAGTATTAATTTAATTAACACTAATTTAAATAAATAATAAAATAAATGTCAGTCTAATCAATGATAACTTAAATAAATAAAATTATTAAAATTAAATAAAATAAATGTCAATTAGATTAATACTAATCTTATTTATTTTAGTTAGTATCAAACAAACCAATCTTAATCCAATATTACATAAATATTTGTTTTTATTTTAAAAAAAAGTTAATATCAAGTTAGAGTAAACTAAACTAATTTTATTAATGTTATATTAAGAAATCCAAGAATAATAAAAATATTATTTATTAAAAAGTTAACATCACCTTTAACATTGACTAAGTCTATTCTATACACGTTATAATTAACATTAATTATGAATACATTTTATATAATATAAAATTAAATTGATATATAATTTTATTCTCTTTTAACTTTCAAAAGAAATTAACTTTTTGTGTTAACTAGAATCGACTTAATCGATTAAAATAATGTCCTATTTTAACGGACACTATTATTTTCAAGCTAAATTATGTTTATTTTATAATGATTTTTAAGCAAATCATGAAACTTACCCGAGAGATGTTCTAAGGATACAAAATCAGATTTCTTAAATACGGTTTTGTTATTCACACTATCGTGAATGACAAATTTGATACTGCAAAAAAATTTAGTAACAATAAAACTTTAATAACATACATCGTCTACAAGGTTTTAAAATGACGTAATTTTGATCTAATATTAAAAATATAATCTCATTCTTCAAAAATCAATATATTTCTAAGGATAAAATATATTAAAACTTATTATTAAATGTTATTATTGATATCTTACATATATAAGTACAATATTATTATCAACAGCTAGTAATTTATTTTTAAAATGTTGGATAATACGAACCAAAATTATTTAATTTAAATTTATTTTAAATGTGTTTGTATTCATTAATTTTTAATAGAAAATAAACTTGTAACGGAGCTTGAAGGAATTTTTTTTAAACCAAATCAAAATAAAATTTAAGGTAAGTTAATTAGTATTTTCTATAGACTCTAAGGAGTATTTATTTCTTGGAACACAACATCTTTTAATTATTTTAAACCTAATTGAATACTATAAAAGCTAAGTTAAGGCATAAAGAATGTCACTGCTTTGCAAAAATTAAAAATTAAAAAAAAAAAAAAAAAAAAAAAAAAAAAAAAAAAAAAAAAAAAAAAGACATAGAACAGTTATCATGAGTTACTTTTACCTTGTCATCAATAAACCTTGACCAGAATCGAGTCAGGGCTCTATCATAGGGCTGTTTTGGCAAGATGGGATGGTTCCCCCAAGTCTCATCAATGTATTCAAGGATCACAAGAGACTCAGCCAAAGGTCTTCCGTTGTGGACAAGCACAGGCACCTTCTTGTGAATAGGGTTGTATTTGAGAAGAAGATCACTCTTGTTTCTGAGATCTTCGTCGACGTAGGTGTAATGAACTCCCTTCAGTTCGAGGGCTATTTGGACCCTTCCAGCATAAGGGCTTCCCCTCACACCAAACAACTGAACTTCTCCATAGTTCTTGGCCATTGCAGGGTTACAACTTTTACCTCTATGCAACTGTGAATGTGACAGGAGCGTGCCACGCCCCTTAAAAAGGTTGAAACGGTTCGGTAAGGGTAACTAATTGAGGTTGGTAGAATTGGTGATGCAGAGGCCACCACGTCTTCCAATGCTATTTAAGCAAATAAAAATATATATATTTGAATAAATTTAAATGAGTGTAGATATTTATAGATATTTAAGGACAGAGTAAAGCAATTTTACACTATAATTTAATTATAAGTTACTATATACAATATACTTTTACGATAATTGTCTTAAAACTTATGGTAGCAATAATACATTATAACTACATAATAATATAAAATTTAACGCTATCTCATCTAATTACATAGCTATTCAAAATTTAATTTAATACTAAAGACCAAAATTAAAAATCAAATTTATAAGTTAACGAAGATTTAATACATGGCCAAAATAAATATGTTGAGATCAAATACATGTTTCAAAGAAAATGTCTTAACATATTTTGTATACTAATAAAGACTAATCCATATTGATAAAAGTTTGACTTTTGTTGAGGTCAGCTGAAACTTACCCTTTGTGGATCATTATTTTGTTTATAAGTTTTTTATTGAGCAGTCTTTTATCATGTTCTGTCTCTTAAAAAGGATTTGTTCTTAAATCTATAGAGTCTGTCTCATCATTTGTTTCATCTACAAAAAAAAGAAGACTAGATACATTAAAAATGGTATGAATTTCATTATTCATAAGGCAGAACTATTATATATGCATTATCATTAACATGCTGGAGGACTTAAAAGGAACGTCACCTCAAGAGTTGAGTTTGAACTTCCTTTTGTTTTATAAAATCGATCTTTTGAAAGGTAAAGCTAAACTCAATCCCTTCTTAAAAGATTAACTCTCTCTTCTCCTTATTGTTTTGTTATGTATATCTCATAGTTTGTTATTGTATTTGATTTCTAACCCTCTCATGCAATTTTCTAATAAAATCAGCTTGGGATGTAATATCCCAAAATTTATAGTATTTGAGATATAATAAATTTATAATATGATATTCTTTAGATAAAAGAATCAATTGTTAGAGGCATAAGAAGCTTTCTATAGATACTCAATATAAGGTGTAAATGATATATCTCATAAAGGTGGAATAAAGGTAATAGTTTGTTACTAATTTTTTCTATTTGGCATAAATTGAGTTTAAAACACAATTAATTGAAAGCAATTCTAGAAACATAAGTAATAAGACTCTTTGAATCATTTTGTCTATAATCTAACATAAGATGTCTGTGATATGTCTACCTTGTTACAAGTTGAATTTGTCTAGTATGATGGATTCATCTATTTTGTAGACCCTTTGATAAAACTTTTCTGACATGTTTTTCTAACGTCTAATCCTAATGTATCATCTAATCCATCTTATTCTTTGACTATTTATCATGACTACTTGTGAGGCCTTATGGCGTGATCGTCTGGAGATAATTATTCTACTGAAAGATCATCTATCATACTCATTCCAACTAATTCGCCTATTAGGTAAGAGTTTAGATAATTTAGTATGTTCTTAATAATATCCAGGAAAAGTGTATCTTGTTCTATATTGATTCGTCTATCACCGAGATAACTTCGTCCAACCTTTAGTTGATTATTTTCAAAGGAACATCAAAAAAATAAGCAAACTCCCGGAGAACAAAAATTTAATGAATACTCATGTTATACTTAGTAGCATTAGACTACTTAGTTAAATTCATTAATTGATAAATGAAAATGAATATAGTTTGTGGTGTCAAATAAATCAGTCTTAAAATGTAGTGTGTATTTCTTTTCCCTTTTTTCTTTTACTTTATATTATTAACATTTGCACTATTCTAAGCAAGAAACAAAATTGATTAGAAAACCTCTTTTTAAGTGAATCTGTTAAACTTAAAATTATATTTAACATGATATGTAATCCTGTTAGAAAAATTATTAAGAGATCGTCTCTCCATATGAAATATATTATGATTTTTAAGTATGAATCGATACTTTATAAAAAAAAAAATTTAAAAAATTAAAAATATAATTCAACTCTCTTTTTTTTTCTTATTTTTTTACAATATTATAAAAAAAATTATTATGCGACTAAATTTCAAAATAAATCATACAGAATTGTAGTAAGTATACCACCATCTACAATATGTCAGTTAATTTTATATTGATTATCAAGGTCTAATACAATATTTTTCCTTTACAGTAAATTTGTGATAGCATGTGCTTTTTCAGAATTCTAATTTTGATTTTGAAATTTTCTTATACGTAAAATCAACTTAAATTCGTATAGAATGTTAGGTAGATAAGAATAATGTTAGGTGATGGCATAAGAGACACATTAACTCTACGTGTGTTATATTCATTTTCTCATTACAATTTTATTCCCTGAAAATTTTATATGCCAACTCATTCCTTATGTTCGGTGAAGCCTAAAGTTGAAGTTTAAGTTATTTTCGATCACAGAGCAAAAACATGATTTTAAGGATAAAGTTGTGCTGTGAAAATATGATTAATTATTATAAGTTGTATTTAGAATGCATTACTTTCCGTTTTTATTTATTTTTCATTTTTAATTATTGCATATTTTTTACGACTTTTATTTTTTAGTTTTTTACTTTTTACTTTTGTTTTTTATTTGAGACAACCAATTTTTCTTTTAAAATATTTTTATTCATATAAAAACTAAAAGGAGAACAGAAATCCTAAAAGGTAAAAAAAAAAAAAAAAATTTAAAAAAAAAAAAAAAAAAAAAAAAAAATAAAAAAAAAAAAAAAAAAAAAAACTTTAAAAAAATAATTTAATTTTATTTGATTAATCAAATTATTTAAAAAACATCTCAAAATCAAAAATATTGTCTTATGTACAAATTTTAAAAAGCACAAAAAAAATTAAAAATTCATTAATCAAATTATTAAAAATTATTTTATTTTTTTAAATAATAACTCAAAAAAACAGAAAAAATTAAAAAAGTGTAAGACGTCGTATGTTATTTTCTTTTATTTAAAAATAGTTTATTTTGATGTTCTCTAATAGTTTGATTAATGAATTTCTTAAATTTTTCTTATATAAACATATTTCTTTATTTTGAGATGTTTTTTAAATAATTTAATTAATGAAATAAAACTAGAATTAGATTTTTTTTAATTTTCTTTACTTATTAAAATTGTTTTTTGCTTTTTATTATTTGTATATAAAGATTTTTTATTACATAAGTCAATTAATAAAATTATATATATGAATTTTATTTATTATATATATATATATGAATATTTTGAAAAAATCTGATAATGTTTGAATATTTAAGTTTTAATTTAATTAAATTATAAAAAAATTACAAAAAATATGTTAGTCTCAAATAAAAAAATTAAATAATGAAATAAAGAAAAAGAGAAATTATAGATGTGAAATACGACTTTAATAAAAAGAAATCATGGATCTAAAGTACGACTTCTACAAAAAAAATTAAACACTAAATGCTGAAGTAAGAAGTCGCTCTATGTCTTTTACTATGTTCTCTGTTTGAAATAGGTCATGCACAGCTAATTGTGGAGAGCACAATATAGGATTAAACTTTATTTCATGCTAGGTGAGAAAGGGTGAGAAAGGAGAATAACTTGATCTGTAACTTATTAGTGAAAAATAACACCATTAATTATATTATAAATGTAATTAATTGTTGTTTTTATCCATTTTTGAAAGGGTCCACAGAATTAGTCTTTGAGAGGATAGATTTAAAAGGAATTGAGTGGATTGTATGTGGATAATGGGGTTGTTTGAATTGATGGATAGATGGTAACATTTGAAGGGATTTGAGAGAATTGGTTATGAAAGTTTGGAAATGATTTGATAAATGTTATAGATTTATTTTTATTTTTTAATTGATATATTTATGAAATTATGTAAAATAAGACGGTAAAAAATTGAAATAAATTGTATTAAATTGATTTTAATATAAAAAATATAGAAACTGAATCAAGATATTTTTCAGTAGGTTGATAATCAATTTAATAATTTTATATTTAAAATAAAACAATATTGTTTTTAAGATGAATAGAAAATATTTTCTCACCACAGTTTCATCTTAAATATTAAAACAAATAAGGACACAAAAATATATGTTTTTCTGATTTCCTTCAATTAACCATTAAGTAAACATGTTTTCCTCAATGAAAAAAAAAAAAGAATAAATAGAAAACAACATAACATGTATAATATACTTTTATTATTTTTTTCTAAAATATACTTAGTTTATAACATGCTACAATGCACATGACAAACCCTAAACTCACTTAAAGGGATATTTTTGTAAGTTCAAAAGTCATGACACACTTACAAGCAAGGTAGTTAAAATGGAGATTTTGAGTAGGATCGTGAAGAGTTCATAAAATCATAAAACGTAACACAAATCGTATATTTTACTTTTTTTAATATATAAATATATATAATAATAATAATACTTTTTTCAAAAAATAAATAAATAAGAGAAATGAAAAAAAGTATTTGAGGGATGATTCAACTTGGATATAAAACTATTTAAGTTTATATAGTCACATTTTTTTCTATTTTACTTAATGTATTACATGAAAAGTAATTAAGCAATTCAAAATATTAATTGAAGTGTTAGATATATTATGAAGGAGTAATAACAATGTAAAATCTATGTAAAAACATCTAGTGCCCAAATGAAATCCAAATTAAAGTCAGGAACCTTGTAAACACAAACAAAATATACACACATAACTAACCAATTCATCTGTTAATACTTCATCAAACTTAAGTCTACAAAATCAACTACTACTTTGACAATATTTAATAAAACTTAAGTTCATCTAATATAAATCACTCACATTAAAATGAAAATTAAAGGAATCTTCATTAGTTTTATCTCCTTTATGAAACACATCAATAAGAACATTCTCCTACATTCTCATCCTCTAAAGTTGGAATGGCAAAAACATCATCATCTTTCACACCACCTTGAACTTGACCTTCTACAATCTCCATTTGAATTAAGAGTATCATTTAAATCTATATTGCCTTGTGGAGTGTGATTTTTTTTCTGGCTAATAAGGAGAAGTCCAAGAAAATCTTGTCAGTGTATGCTCTAATGACTTTGGTATGTGTGAGTGTAAAGGGAGGTTTTAGAATTAAGAGATGGTTAAAATGCCTTAATTAAATGAATTTAGTTTTATTTTAACTAAAATTAGAATGAAACCAAGAAAGAGTGAAGAGACACTTTTCATTTGCCTTAATTAAATTAATTTAGTTTTATTTTAATTAGATTTGAAATAAAATTCAATCAAGCAATAAGAATGAGGAGTCAACTCCAAAGACTCTTCACTTGACTTAATTAAATTAATTTTGACTTAATTAAATTTATTTTATTTTATTTTAATTGAATTTGGAATGAAATGCAAAAGAAGTCTGTAAAACCTCTTCATTTGAAATCAGATTTCTTCATATCAAAGGAAGAGAAGCTAAAAAGACTTTTCATTTGAAATGGGGTTAGAATGAGGAGTAAAGTGAATAGACTCTTTAATTTTTTTTTAAATTTTAATTGCATTAATGCATTAATTTTAATTGGGTGGTGTTAGGTGACAACACTTATCACATGTAAGAATTTAATTGCATTAATTTTGAATAAAATTAGACTGGTGAACAGTTTGATACACGAAAAACACGATTACACATTTTTACAATTTACAATTCGATACGATCTTGCTGTACAACGATCCTGTGTGAAATTTTGAACCCCACAGAGCATGTAAAATTGTACAGTCTTACTACAATGCTTACAAGGATATTTCATAATTTTCACCTCATTTATGAGGGCTATTTGGTAATTTCAAGTTTCTTCCCTTCAAATCCCTGCACATGATGGAAGATGTCATCTTGCAAATCCCTCTTCATCCATCCTCTCAAATTAAGTCAATCAAACCGCATTCATCCCCCAAATCCATCTTTTTCAACAGTAAATCCTCTCAAATCAATCAATTCAACCAAACAGATACTCAATCTTTGTCTTCTCTGGCAGGTAGAGATATAATTAATAAATTAAAACTTAATTCAAATGGTATAGTTTTGATGTGATTGATTAATATTCTCATATGTTCAAAGTGACCGATGTCAGGGTGGTTAAGTAGTTGTGCTCAGAGGAGAAAATATCATTGTATTAATTGTTGTGTCAGAAGTGTTTGGTTTGTACCTAACAAGGACATCCTCAGGGTGGTTAAGTAGTTGTGCTCAGAGAAGAAAATATCATTATATTAATTATTATGTCAGAAGTGTTTGGTTTGTATCTAACAAGGACATCTCGACCACAGTGTAGTACAGTTGTCCCTGGGGACCATGACACAACATGAACTTCCAGTAACAATTATTTGAAAGAAAAATTGACACTTTCTTTAATTAGTTATGTGATTGTTTATGGGCTAAGTAATTTTGGCTTTATTTGTACAATTACATTTTAAAATATTATTTATATCATTTATTGATTATCAAATATATAATTAATTATATGTCTTTTTTAATTTTTAGTTTTAATTTTTTTAATTTTTAGTTTTTTAGTCTTTTAGTTTTTTAATTTTAAAATTTTTTAATTTTCTTTTCTATCATCTTGTAAAGGATAAATGAGTTGAGCAAGGAAGAAAAAGTGTAAGATTTTTTCTTTCCCATACCAAGTGTTATGAATGTCAACTAAAGAGAATAGGACTAGAATGATAAGTAATCTCTTTTTATGGGTATTGTTTGAATATATCTTGATTTTGATTGAAATTTTTTGTATTGACTCGGTATAAGTATGGCCAATACCTTATTTTTTATTTTTTAATTTGGGATGAGAATGATGATAAGTAATCATAATTATTAGGTGACCTAAAAATCTTATATTCATTGTTTATCTATTTTCTTAGGTTTGTTTGTTCAGGAAACTCTCATATCTTTCTTTTGCCATTCAATCTGCATTCTTTCTCTAACTATTTTTCAACTTATTCAATATTCACTAAGTTCACTCACATATTTTAAGATGCATTCTCCCTTATAAACAATATTGATTACATATTGTATGAATTCATTCAAATGATATATTACATTCACAAAATACAATTTTGCTAAATCAATTAGTTTTATTGACTCATTTGATTATTTTTATTTTTTTTAATATTTTTTTTAATATTTTCTCATAAGAAGATCTTAGTCTCTTAATTTCAAATGCTCAATTGCAGAAACCATTAGAATATGTGTAATTTTTTTATATTGAATTCCTGATAATATCTTATTTCCTTTTACTCTCTTATATTATTTTTTTTTAAAAATAAATTATCTAATTAATATTTAAAATAATAAAAGACACATGTATAACTATACCCTTACATGATGAAAATGAAGATGAGATAAAAATTTTATATTCAGTAAATATTATATTATTTTAAAATTACTCTTAATTTTTTTTTAAACTATTCACCTTTCTCTTTATTTATATCTCACCTAGTTAATTAATTGTTGAAAACAAATAATATTTATATAATTTATAACTCCCATAATCTCTAATTCTAATAAGAAAGAAAAAAAAATCTCATAATTTGGATTATATGTCATTTATTTTCAGTGATTTCAATAATTAATTAAGTGTTATAAGATGGATTTCAAAATTGAAAAAAGAAAAAAAAAAGAATAAAATAGGTGTATTATTATTAAAGGAAATATTATATTTATTGATTAAATACAACTCAAACATACCACTTAAAAGTTAAAAATATTTAAGTCATAGTTTACAAATATTTAACTAATAAAACTAAGTATCAATAAGGATAAAAAGTGAATGAACAACCAATAATTAATAAGATTTAATTAAAACCTAAATCTCCACTAGAGAGCTGTCATTTTCTTTTTGCTATAGGTATTTTAAATAAGCCAAATAATTAGTAAGATTTAATTAAAACCTAAATTTTCACTAGAAAGCTCATTTTTTTCCTTGATATAGGTATTTTAAAAAAGCCAAATAATTAATAAGATTTAATGAAAACCTAAATTCAGTGGAGAGCTCACATTTTTTCTTGGTATAGGTTTTCTAAATAAGCCCAATAAATTTTCAACTTATCTACTACTTATAACAAAGATGACTTATTATCACCACTAGTAAATATCATATTTAGAATCCACAAGATACAAGAAAATAACAATTTATTGAATTTGATATTTCAATAAAACAAACTCATACATGCTGTAAAAGTGAGATATGATATTTAAAGATTAAAATGTTGTTCATTTTCTCTTGAAATCTAAAAGTAGAGTACAAAGTTAACATGTTGTGAAAAAAAACATATAAAAAAGGGTCAAATAGTATTTTAAAATATTCGTTATCTTTTTATAAGTATCATTTGATATTATATTATAAGGCTAGTTGAATTCAAATTACAATATTTAATGAAATATTTTTACAAATTTAGTTTTAAAATTTTATTATGAAATAAAAATAAAAAAAAGAGATGAACATAAATGAAAAAATAATATAAAAATTAAAATAATTTTTCTGTTTTTCTCATATTTTTTTTATCCATCTTTTCATTTTATAATATAATGTTTATTCATTCATTTTAATTAATTGTAAACAGATAACATATAAAAATAAAAAGAAGAAGAGGTAAAAATTCATAAATTCATCTATGGCAATAAATTACATCAATTTCCTATTTTGAAAATGATCCAAATTGGTTTTAAATTAACATGTATATAAAATTATCAATGAAAAAATAATACATTGATTAATATAATATGAATACATAATTGTTAATATGAAATAAATATTTTCAAGAGAAATATATATATATATATATATATATATATATATTATTTTGTATTATAAAATATAGTTACCTAGTTCAGATCTTAATCTCAATATAGACATAAAAGAAGAATAGAAATTAAAATTTGTGTATAAAAGAAAATATTTTATTTATATTTAAAACAGTATTAAACTTAACTAATACAATGCGAAAATTATAAATATTCACAGATATTTAAATTATAGATGACCAATATTTATATTATGAAAAGGATTAATAACTGAGTAAGAGTAAAAGAAATCAATAATAATTCATAACATAAAATATTTTAAGAAAAATAATTAATATAATACACAATTAGAAAAATAATTAATAAAAGAATTATGAAAACAGAGAGGTAATTTGTCCAAAAACGTGTTATAAATAGAAATAAATAAAGTAGTTTTCACTTACATGAATGTGTAAATATTTATTTGGACAAGCTACTTTTTAGAAGAAGTAAAAATAAATAAAAAATAAAACATTTCTCTATAAACTAAAATTAGAATATGTATGAACCAATTTGCAATTATGTTTTAATTTTTAAAATATTTACTTTTAACTTGTATTATTGCTACAATTAAACTCTAGGTGAATACTATTCTTATCAAAATTCGGGCTGACCGCGTTCTGACTCAGCCTACACTCATTGGAGATACAAACTGCAAACATTAAAAAGAAGCGAAAACGAACAACATGCATTGCTTAAAAAAATAAATCAGATAACTCAGAATTCCAACACCAAAATCTGAGAACACTTTTCCATAGAGGGGAACCAAGTTTGATCTGAGTCTTTTCAAAAGGGATCAAAGGGAAGGACCCAAATTTGCATACGCAACCTTTGGTTCCTTTCCCAGCACAAAGGCAACACCATGGTAGCTGATTCTAAGTCCAAATCCGACCTCTCTTTCGGCAAAACCTTTGCCAGCAGTGCTTTCTCTGCATGTTTCGCCGAGGTGATAAACAACACTCCTTCTGGGTTTTTCTCTTTTTCATTTTCTGTTTCTGGGATTTTTTTCTTTTTCCATGATCTTATGAAAGGCACATCCTTTATGTTAATGGCATGTAGTTGTAGTAGTAATGAATCTGATTTGCATCCTCAGGTTGGTGGGTTTCTTATTGCTGATTGCTTTTTTTTTTGCTTTTGTTGTGTAACAAACCATGGTTGATGATAGATGATCAAGTAAATGTTTTTGTGAAATTGAAGTTCCATTGAATGATTTTGTGAAATTGATTTTTGGTTAAATGAGAATTTGAAGGGACTATGTTTTTGAAATTTTCATCTAAAAGAATTAAGCTTGTATTGTTAGTCAATGGTGGCCCGCTGGATTTTGACTGCGGTCAAATGTTCCTTCCTTGATGGCTTGCATGTCTGACAAAATGGTTGGATTCGACAGAGGGATAAAGTTTTTATGTTTTGTTATTAATGCAATTGAACGGAACAAGTTGGAATGGGCAGAAAAGAGAAGGAGTATAATAGTACTGTTTTTCTTCATGGTTTTGAAGACTAATAGTGGAATGGTGTTCAATTACCCTTGAGTTTGCTCCATTTCAGCATTCCACCTCTTGAATTTGTTTCCTTTCCATTCATTTTTAAACTCCTAAAGAAGGAACTTGTCTTTGTTCCGTCGTTCCAATTGTGGCATCCAAAGACAGTATTCATACCTAGCTGTTATGTGTTAGAAGTTTGGTAGCACAAATTACATAGTTTTAAAATTCAATAACTTTCTGAATTATCTCGTGTGTGAAACATCTTTTGCATTATTTTGAGGTTCACATGTCAACTGTTTTGTTGACATATGTTGATTTTGATCCTGAGTTGCTATCAAGATTGATTTGGCTTGTTATATATTAGGAACTCCTTTTTTAGTATGTTTTTTTGCGTTCTGTTCATTCCGTCGTCCTCTTCTTAGTGCTTTACAAAGTACTCAATTAATTGCAGTTATTTGCTGAAATTTTTCAATAAATTCCTGTAATTGAAATAGGTGTGTACTATTCCCTTGGACACTGCCAAAGTTAGGCTTCAGCTTCAAAAACAAGCTGCAGCTGGTGATGTGATCTCCTTACCCAAATATAAGGGTATGCTGGGAACAGTTGGTACCATTGCGAGGGAAGAAGGTCTTTCAGCACTCTGGAAGGGAATTGTGCCAGGGTTACACCGTCAGTGTGTGTACGGAGGTTTAAGAATTGGATTATATGATCCTGTGAGTTTTGAATCTCAGTCGCTGAAATTTGTTTGCTTGTTTTAGTTTATATCTATGTTTTGTTGTGTTATCTTAGGTTGTATGGCTTGTTTACAGGTTAAGTCTTTGTATGTGGGGAAGGACCATGTTGGAGATGTTCCATTGTCAAAGAAAATTCTTGCTGCATTCACAACTGGTAAAGCTCAATGCTGGAAATTGTGGGAATAATTTGTATAAGTGCTGTTTCATATATTATTTACTCTTTTAGCATGAATTTGTGTTATTCCTGTATAAATACTCATCATTATAACCCAATTATGAACTGAAGCAATTTTTCTTGGCAACAGGGGCAGTGGCAATTGCGGTGGCAAATCCAACTGATCTTGTCAAAGTTAGACTTCAAGCAGAAGGAAAACTACCTCCTGGTGTTCCCAGGCGCTACTCTGGATCTTTAAATGCTTATTCAACAATTGTGAGACAGGTCTGTGCTACCCAGAAGAGAAAAATCTATCTGGTTCATTTTACTTTGTCAATATTTCTGACCTAAATGGATATAACACACAGGAAGGAGTTGGGGCTCTTTGGACTGGGCTTGGCCCCAATATAGCAAGAAATGGTATCATCAATGCTGCTGAACTAGCCAGCTATGATCAAGTGAAACAGGTAATTTCGAAGTGACTGGAGGCTAACACTATGCAGCTAAATTTTCTCCTTCTCTAGTTTTGCTAATAACTAAGTTTTTTTTATGCAGACTATTTTGAAAATTCCAGGATTCACTGACAATGTTGTAACTCATCTCCTTGCTGGTCTTGGGGCAGGGTTTTTCGCTGTCTGTGTTGGCTCCCCAGTGGATGTGGTAATGTTTTAGAGTCTACCAATGAATATCTGTAATTGTTTTGGTTTTCTATTTTTAGTGCGTCCACATTTTATATGTGGTGGTTAATAGTTGTTTCAATTTTTGTATGAATTTGGCACTTGGTATTCCATGTTCCACCAAGACGAACCATAAATCCCTGGATGATTAGAATATGGTAGAAGTAGTAAACTTTTAAAGCTTATTTGGAATTTGTTGACAGCTGATCTTTTTAAGGTCCACAAATTTTCAATTTGGTTGTGAGGTGATCAAGTGAGCTTCTTTCATGCATGTGTATGCTTATCGGTTGTATTAATTTTGTTGTCCTGTCTTCATTCTGGTGTTTGTGCAGGTTAAGTCTAGAATGATGGGAGATTCTAGTTACAAGAACACCCTTGATTGTTTTATCAAAACATTGAAGAATGATGTAAGTTGCTTTCTACTGTTTACTTTACCACTTCTAGTTATCTCACATATATTAAGGCATTCTCATTTCTTACCCTACCTTGTATGCTCTCAAACCTCATTGATTTGCTTCATTAGAATGTAACATAATCTTCTTTTCCTTTCTCTCTCGATGTTGGGGTGTATGTGTTTTTTAGCCTTAAATTTGGTCAAACAAGGAGTTGCATTATAGGCGTTTCCTTCATCAAAACTGGTATGCCTATGTAATCTGATGTTTTTTTTCCCTTTTCCAGGGACTCATGGCCTTTTATAAAGGGTTCCTCCCAAATTTTGGACGGCTAGGATCTTGGAATGTGATCATGTTTCTAACCTTAGAACAGGTACAAGTTGTTCTTCTTATTATTCTTTTCTAGAAGTGTTTTTATAGAGATTTGTCCAAGTAGATTAATTGAGTTGAGCCTCTTACATGCACTCCCAAGATTGTTTATCTTCTATGTTCTAACTGTTGAATTTGTGTATACTTGCTCACTTATTCCTTTTTTCTATGACAGACTAAAAAGTTCGTCAAAAGTTTAGAGTGATCCTGAGTGAGTTAGTTACCTTGAGAATTTTCAAAGCAGGCTTATTGCAACTGCAAATGCAGTGGAAATTGTAGAAATAAAGCTTTCTCTTCATTCTGCAAACTGATGGGATGTGGGAATGCATTTTTCCCGGGAGGAATTTTTTTATGATAAGTGAGGATATGTTCTTCAGATACACTAGTAGTTTTTTCATATATTCTCTAGGATTGCATGCAGTTTCCATTCAATTATCTTTTAACTTATTATGAACCATGGTTGAACATGACAACTTTTTCGTTTCAAATTTGGTGGGGTTCAAGTCTCAGTACCAATATTCCATCCAATCATAGATTTAAACACAACGTAGCCCTCTAATATTGTCTTAAAATGGTGGCTATTATTATAGTAGAATCAAATTTTACGCAATTGATGCAGGAACTTTGTTTTCTGTTTGCAAGGCAAAATATTAGAGCACCTCTAATAGCAGTGTGTATGATTCTTAAACTTCAGCAACTAGAAAATAATATTGGAGCAAATGATTCTTTTTATAAAAGTTGCATACACAAGCAACTACAATCAAGATTGCTTAAAAATATTTTCAGGTAAAAAACAGGTTTTTGTACGAGTAGAGAAACAAAATGGTTTTTATTAAAAGTATGCGAAGAACTTCTATTTTTCGTGGCATTGCAGTATGATGAGGCGATATTTTATCATATTTGTTATCTGTCAATGTTTCACATGAATGATTAGAATGATAGTTCCTGTAAAGTCAAACCTTTTATGCCACTGTTATCTTCCATTGCGCCTCTTGAAAACGCGTCTTCTTAAAACATTTGTTATCAACATTTTTTATTTTTTAAGAACATAAAACAGAAAGGAAACTGAAAATATGTTTGCTGGAAGATTAGAAAACATTAATGTAGTTTAAAATATGTTTTTGAAAAACACACTAAAATCTTTTTTTTATTTTCTATTATTTTCTATGCACTCCCATCAAGATTAATCAGTGATTTTTTTTCTCATTATTTATTATGAGTGATCTTTATCATTGACTTTGGGGCTATAATGATAAGCCAAACAAGAAATTGAAATTAAAAATGAAAATAAAAACTAAAGGCAACCAAATTTTTGAAATTTTAACAGATTGAAAATAAAAACTATGTTCTAAAAGTAAAAGGAATGTATAAAAGTAGAAAATATTTTTGTAAATCAATGCCTACAAAATAGGAAATATTGATACACCAAGTCAGGAATTGATTCCTTTGTTTTAAATCAAAAGCGATTTCTCATTCTTGAAGGATAACTTTTACTTTCTCTTGCCTAATTTTCACTTACGTAAACTACTCTTATTCCTTTAATTTATATATAAAAAAAAGTAATCGAGTTTTATCCTACAAAATAACCTTGAAATAATATCGCTTATACGTAATTATGTTTGCAATTGCTACCACATAAGTTTATCTCCTCAATAAATGTTTTTACACATATTTGGTTGATTTCTCTTGCCGCTAATCCTCGCATAAGTCTCATACCTCTTCAAGAAATAAAAAAATGTGTGTATTGCAAAAGTCTCACGAAGTATAATCTATAATAATTTTATTCCGTGATATGCGGGTCTGAATTTATATCACTTTAACTATTAAAAACCGGTAGTGATATTGGGTGCAAAGAGAAAGTTGAAAATTTTGTAGTGACATTCTCTCTCTTCTTGTGAGTCTCTGTTTCTTAATCTCTCTCTACCGTTGTTACTTTCTCGTCGTTCGTTCTTGTTTGTAGTGAGAGTTTCGTTTGTGGTGACATGATTTGTTGTTTATGTCTCTCAATATGTGTTAGTCGAGGGTTTTTTAGTTTTTTTTCCGTTCTCCTTCTCTGTTCATTCGTTTGTGGTAAGAGCTTTGTAATGTTAACATATTGTCGTCTGTGTTGGGTGGCATGAAAAGGGTAATTATTTGGTTGTTAAGGTTTAATGTAAAAATGAAAAGAAAATATATTGCATTGTATGTTAGTTATTTTGGTAGTGTGTTTATATTTTGTTTCGATGGAAATAAGTCTTATTATTACTAATAATAATAATAATAATAATAATAATTTTAAAAAAATATATTAAATATAATAATAATATTTTTAATCATATAATTTAATAATAATATTAATATCATAAATAATAATATGAATATTAATAATAATATTGATTATAATAATATTATTAATAATAATTCTAAAATAATAATAATGATATTAATAAATATAATATCTAAAGCAATAGTAATAATATAATATTAATATTATTCTTATCAACAATTTTAATATTTATATTAAAATAATAATATTAGTAATTATATTATTATTATAATTAATCATATTAATAAATAGTAATAATATTAAAAGTAATAATAATGTTAATAATAATTATTATAATTTTAATAAAATTAATTATTAATATTATCTATAGAAAAATTCGTAAGTAATTACATACGAATTTGGATTCGTATGTAAAATTCATATGTAACAAATTCGTATGTAAAATATCCGTATTTGAAATCCGTAAATAACATACAAATTTAAATTCGTATGTAATTACATACGGATTTAAATATGTAGATAATAAATCCGTACATAAAATTCGTATGTAATAAATTTTTATATAAATATGTAATGCTAAATTCATTTACGGATAAAAATCTATATGTAAATAAATCAAGAATTTTTATAATGTCAAATTAATAAGAATTAGAGAAGTTTTAAAAATATTAATATATATATATATATATATATAAGGGAGAGTTAAATAAGTATTTTCGTTTGAGATCGAACACATTATAGACTTCGAAACTTAAATTAAAATACTCGGAAGTAGTCGAGATGGATTAGTTATTAAGTGTTTTCCATATTAAGTTGGTTAGAACCACATATGTTATGTATATTCAAGAGTTTTACTTGAATTGTAGATGTATTATGCGATTATCTAATATGTGAGTAGTATATCTTCAAATGTTGTGAAATTATGCAAATATCTCGTAAGTGGATAATGTATTTGTGAAGTATTACAAAATCGGTACTACAACATTCAATAGAATAAAGTGTATTTTTAATATTTATAATAAGTACTTAATTCAAAATACTATATAAATATAAAACGTATGTATGTATGCTTCTAGAATGTACTGGACATTTGGGGGGCATATAGATATGACTTGCACAAATAGAGCAATAACTTCTCCAAATATAAATTCGGGCAAGTGGCCATATTAAAGCGTTTCATAAGTCCACCCATGGTTGTCGATAAATTCCGGCCCGTGAGAGCTTCTTCCTGCACCTTTATAATATCAATCTGTACCTCCATACTTTGTTTTTTTCTTTTTTTTTTATTTCAAAATTAACTTTGGTAAAAAGACAAAAATATCTCTTTGGTAAAAATTAAGATTTTTGAATTATAATTTGAAAGTCATTTAAAATTGATTGAGTTTTGGATTCAATAATCGCAAATCTTAACAAAAAAAATTAAACTTTTGGAATTTAAATCTGGAAGTCAAAACCAATTTCATATGACTTTCGGATTGTAAATTTCAGAAATCATTTGAAATTGGTTTTAGCTTTTGGATTTTAGACTTCGAAAATTAGGTGTTGTTTTTCAGCTTAAAGATAATTGTTTCCGTTACGATACAAAATGTTTTCAGCATTTAAAAAATTTTCAAAATACTAATAATATCCTTGTTATTTTATATATTAAATAATTTTTCTTCTTCTCACATTACAGAAACATTTCTCTTATATTTCTTTTTGAACAATAATAAAAATAATGTTGGATGTTGTTAAGATATTTATAATAATTTAAAAAATTTAGTTTAACACATTATTTTTAAATATTTAGTTTTATGATAACTAATTCAATGTTGCTTAAAAAATTTAGATATTTCTAATATTTATTAAATTTTTTTATTATTTATCAAGAAAGTTTGTTAATATTTATGAGAGAAGTTAAAAGTTTTTACTTGATTGTATAATTGTGTACGTGACTTAGTATGAGAAAGAAAAAAAGTCATTTAATAACTAAATTTTAAAATAAAAGTAATGAGGAGATTGTTGGCATACTGAGAATTTATTAAGTGCATGAAGCAATATGTATCGTGCAGGAAGTAACTGCCCAGCTTAAACTACGCACCTTCAATCTAAAAGTTATATAAATTGATTTTTATTTCTAGATTGTACAATCCGAAAGTTATATGAAATTTATTTTCATTTCCGGACTGCACAATCTGAAAATTATTTTGTAAAAATTTTTACTTTCGAATTATACAATCCAAAAGCTTATAAAAATATGAAAATACACAAGAGCCATGCACACTTCACCCCATATTAACTGGCCGCAATTAGAAATTAAAAGGTGAAGGCAAGAAGGATGTAGAAAGAAGAAATTGAAAATGTGCATGGAAGAACGATGCAAGAAGAAGAAATTAAAAAAAAAAGTGCTGGGAAGAAGGATGGGGAAAAGAATTTGGAAATGTGTAAGGAAAAAGAAATTGAAAATGTACAGGGGAAAGGAAATTAAGAAAAAAAGGAAACTGGAAAACAATGCCGCAAAATGCAATGAAGGTGAAGGATAGTTTAAGTTTAAATTTTTAGGAGAAGAATAATTTTATCTTCTCAACTAGAACTAGCAGGTAGATATCATGGATGTGTTGTGAAAATAGCGTATTGCAAAATCTGGAAACGGGGTAAAGAACATTCGAACCCTAACTAGATTTGCGGAAATCTCTCCAGTAACCACCTCTATTCTAGAAACACTGGAACGTGGAACATTTTGAGGAGAAAATAGATGTCGTTTTGCATGCAAACATTGAACCCATTTCTTTCGCACATCAAGCTTTAATTTTTTCGAACATTGGAGGAATGTTGGAAGCAATTTGACACAATACGAACGTTGAGGATAGCGAGGGTAGCGAAAACAGTTCCCCATTTTTCGTTCCTCACACGTCACTCTTCAAAATTGCTCATGTTTCCATCTTCTATAAATAAGGGCTCTCACCTACTCCGAAAACACACACCTCAGATCCACCTCCTCACCTCTTCTCTTTTCTCTCTTTTTCTATTTTCTTCTCTAAATATCCTGGGTATTTTGCTCATAAAAGAGCAATACTTGTTAGTTCTGAGATCCTCGGTATTATCCGAGAAGTTCATGTTGTATCCTGGGGGATTTGTGCAATTTATCTCGGATAAGTCCTTAAGGAAAGTCATATTTCACACCTCCAGAATTGTATTTTAGTGTGTTTTCAGCCTTTTTTGAAACAATCTTAAGGACTTATGGCTGACGGTGTGGAAAACAACAATAACACTGCACCGGAGATGTCAAATGGTGCTTCCGGAATGTCAACCATCTTTTTGAAACCATTTTTGAATCTTTCAAAGATTGAAGTGTTCTCAAGTCAAAACTTCTGACGCTGGCAAGAACGTGTGTCTATTCTATTAGACATGTACAGAGTTGGCTCTACACTTATGACGTCCAGACCCGACTCCAGCTCTCCTGCGAAACAAATTGAAGATTGGATTCACGCAAATATGGTATGTCGTCACACCATGCTCAGTGCATTATCTAACGACTTATTCGATGTGTGTTGCTCCTAGAAGGAGCTAAAAGGAAATTTGGGATTCTCTTATCCTCAAATAAACTGCTGAAGATGTTGTCCGACAAAGATTCGTTATCGGAAAGTACTACCACCAGGAGATCATAGAGGACAAGGATATCAAGATTGAAATCAATGAATTTGTTCTACCTGATGAATTTGTTTCGAAACTTCTGATCGAGAAACGTTCGCAATCCTAGATAGACTACAAAAAACAATTGAAGCACAAGCATAGACAGATGTCATTACCAGACCTCATCACTCACATCATCATTGAAGGCACTAACCGGAAGGAATGTGCTGCTGCAAGAGCTAAAGCCTTATTTGCCAAAGCAAATATAATAGAAGACAGACCAGCTCCAAAAAGGTACGAGAAAAAACCTGATCACAAGAAAAAAAATAAATCTAATTTTTCCCGTCCTAGTGGACCTAAACCCACCTTCAAGAAGAAGGGAAACTGCTTTGTTTGTGGAAGGCCAGGTCGCCATGCACCTCAGTGCAGACACAGGGTCAAAAACAACAATCCTCCTAAAGTAAATATAGCCGAAGGGGAAGATACAATTTGTGCGGCCGTTTTACAAGTGAACCTTATGAGAAAATGGGTGGTAGACTCTGGGGGTACAGGGCATATATGTGCAAACAGAAATGTGTTTTCCTCTTACTCCAATGTAGGGGATGGAGAAGAACAAGTTTATCTTGGTGATTCTAGGACTACTTCTGTCTTAGGAAAAGGTAAAGTTCTTTTAAAGCTCACATCTGGGAAGACTTTGGCTTTAAGTGACGTGTTGCATGTGCCATCAATCAGAGTTAATTTGATCTCTGTAGCACTATTGGGAAAGGTAGGGGCCAAAGTGTCATTTAAATCTGATAAGATTGTGATGACAAAAAATAATGTGTTTTGTGTGGAAGGGATATTGTGATCAAGGTCTTTTTGTACTCAATGTTTCTGAGATTATTAATGAATCTGGATCTGTGTCTTCTACTTATATTATTGACTCTTATGATATTTTGCATGCTAGATTAGGACATGTAAATTCTTCGTATGTTATTAAATTGCAACAACTAAGATTAATTAAAATGCATGATAAACAAAGTAGGAAACATGATGTATGCGTAGAATAAAAAATTACAAAGAAAGTATGTCATTCTGTAAAACGTCAAACTGAGTTGTTAGGTTTAATTCATACCAATCTTGTTGATTTAAAACAAACCATGACTAGAGGTGGTAAAAATTATTTTGTAACTTTTGTAGATGATTATTCAAGATATACAAAAGTGTACTTAATAAAACATAAGGATGAAGCTTTTGATATGTTTCTTTCTTATAAGACAAAAGTTGAAAATCAATTAGATAAGAAAATTAAAAGGATTAGATCAGATAAAGGTGGTGAATATGTTTTATTTAACGATTATTGTGTTCATGAAGGTATTATTCATGAAGTAACCACCATATTCACCTGAATCCAATGGAGTAGTTAAAAGGAAAAATAGGACTATTAAAGAAATGATGAATGCTATGCTCATTAGTTCTAATGCTCCTGATAATCTTTGGGAAGAAGCTCTTCTTACAACATGTTTTTTTTGCAAAATAGAATACCATATAAGAAAACTGGCAAAACACCCTATGAGTAGTGGAAAGGTTTTCAACCTAATCTTAAATATGTAAGAGTGTGGGGGTGTTTAGCTAAAGTGATGTTACCTGATTTTAAGAAAAGGAAAATAGGTTCTAAAATTTCTGACTGTCTATTTTTAGGCTATGCTGAAGATAATGCTGCCTATAGGTTTCTTGTTCTTAATAATGAAATAATTGAATGTTGTCGCAACAGGGGTCACGATGGGGACGACGAACAAAATAAAATTATTTTTTTAAAAGAACAGAGGAGTTGCCACCATATTTTATATGGAAAAATAGGAAAATTGATAAAGCAAGTCTGTGAAAATCGGATTTTGGGTCCGGGAGTCGGTTACGTGTGGAGAAGGTATTAACACCCCTACAGCGCCTGTCCTATGACGGTACCTTTAATTAAATAAATAAAATGAGTGTAATTTTCAAAATGTTTATTTTCCCAAAAAATTAAACAAAAATGAAGATAAAAACAAACAAATTTTTTTTTTATTTTTTTGAAAGGGCCCGACAACGTTTGACCTTGCTCCTACGTATCTCCATCAAGAATGGAGAATCAGGGTTACGTAGTTCTTTGGATAAGATTGTTTATCGGGTTAATATTTTATTTGTGACATTTTTGTAATTAATTTGTTATATTTGATATTAAAATGATTTATTTTCAAAGTTTCATATTAAATATCGCGTGACGCATGTGACCATTTGATATTTAAGAAATATTAGGAATAATAATATTAAATATCGTATGACGCGTAAGGCCATTTGATATCTAGTATTATTAAAAAAATAATATTTCAAAATTTTATTTTCTAAAGTTTATATTAAACATCGTATGACGCATGCGGCCATTTGATATTTAAAAACTTTAGAATAATAATACTAAATATCGTATGATGCGTGTGGTCATTTGATATCTAACATCATTAGAAAATATAATATCCCAAAATTTTATTTTCAAAGTTTTATATTAAATATCGTATGACGCGTGCGGCCATTTGATATTTAACATTATTAGAAAATATATCCCAAAATTTTATTTCCAAAGTTTTATATTAAATATCGTGTGACGCGTGCGGCCATTTGATATTTAAAAAACATTTGGAATAATAATATTAAATATCGTATGACGTGTGTGGCCATTTGATATTTAACATTATTAGAAAATATAATATCCCAAAATTTTATTTCCAAAGTTTTATATTAAATATCGTATGACGCGTGCGGCCATTTGATATCTAACATTATTAGCAAATATAATATTCCAAAAATTTATTTATAAAGTTTTAGTATACCAATTTAATTTTTATTAAAATAATAAAAAAATAATAATTATAACACAATAAAATAAAAAAATAAAATATGAAAGATATAAACTTAAAATATGGGAGTACAAAAAAAAAGTTATAGTTTTGGGCTGGTCCCAAAGGCCCAAAATCATTTTTATTATTTTTTTTAAGCTGGTGGTGCAATGATAATGTGGAGGGTACGAATAGTTTTTATTATTTTTAGATTGGTGGTGCAATAGTAATGTGGAGGGTACGAATAGTTTATATTACTTCTTTTTGGTTGGTGGTGTGATGGTAATGTGGGGGTGCGAATAGAATGGTCCAACTCTTAAACCCTAAGCCACCACCACCTTAACCTTAAGCCACCATCACCTTTCTTCACCCATGATGAACCAAAAGCGGCGGCAGCGATGAGGAAGGAGGGTGGCGGCGGCACGATGCAATGGCAGCAGTACGGAAAAAATGGCGGTGACGGTGGAAGTCATTTTGGTGCTGTTTTGGAGTGGTTTTGGGTGCAATATTTTTTTTGGGCAAACATGATTGAATTTTGGTGGATTTTAGGGGTTGTTTTAGGTGTTTTGGATAGTGGAAAGTGGTGCAGTGAAGAGTTACAGTAAAAGATTATGGAAGAAGGCTTTCATGGATGAGAGAGAGTGTGACTGTACACTTATCATACATGAACCAAGCAACAACAAAACCATAAATCTTAAATGCATGCCAATTTTAAGTTCTGAAATCATACCTGAAACTTAATTCTTCAAAGTTTGATCTCTAAAAAAAAACTACTTCTCTTTTCTTTTAAAAAGGTGCTCCTTTCTCTTCTTTGGTTCTCTGTATTCTGCCCTTAATATCTCTTCCCCTTTATTTTTGTTTTTCTTCGTATCATTCGATAATTTATAATATCAATAATAGCAGTTATCATAGAAGTGGTTTACGGGGAAAAAGAATTGTGGAAAGTGGGGAGGAATGGTTTCTCCACTTATTTTTCTGTTATTATTATTTTTCATATTATTTTATTATTAAAAGAAAGTAGTTTAGAGGATTGACTCAGTCTCTTTTTTTTTGTTATTATTTTAAATATGTATTGAACTTGCAGATCAAGAAACGATTTGAAAGCAATCTCAATTTCTTTAATTATTATGTTTTTTTTTGTTTTTTTTTCTTATTTTTAAATTCTGTTGCTTTATTTTATATTTTTATTTTTTTGTTATTTTTGTTTTTTTATTATTAATTGTTATTTTAATTTGTAAAAATTAATGAATAAGTCAAACCTCTCTCCTTTTTATATTATTTTTTCGTTTTTAAAATAAATCTATAACTAATCAACTACATTTTATTCTTTTATTATTATTTTTGTTTTGTAAAATTTTTATTCTAATTAATATTTATCCGGACGAAATAAGGTGTTGACAAACGTAATATTATAGTAGAAACAAAAAATGTTGAGTTTTTTGAACATATCTTTCTTTCCTTTAAAGGTTATTGATACTTCTAAACAATCTATAGACATGGTTAGTGATACAATGTGTAAGGATTTGATGAGAATTAAAAGACAGATAAAGGAAACTTCCTATGGAGATGATTTTTATACTTATCTTGTTGGAAATGAACCATTAAGTTTTTCAGAAGCTATTAGTGCTCCTGATGCAAAGCATTGGGACAAGGCCATTAGGGCTGAAATTAATTCAATTAAGAAAAATAACACTTGGACTTTAGTAGATTTGCCTAAAGGAGCAAAACCTATTGGTTGTAAGTGAATCTTCAAGAAAAAGTATCATCCTGATGGATCGATAGAAAAGTATAAGGCAAGATTAGTAGCAAAAGGCATAAATTATTTTGATACTTTTACTCTAGTTACCAGGATTTCTTCTATTCGAGTGTTGCTAGCTCTAGCATCTATCCACAAGTTAGTTATTCTTCAAATAGATGTTAAGATAGCCTTTTTGAATGGTGAACTAGTGGAAGAAATTTATATGACTCAACCTGAAGGATGTGTAGCTCCTGGCCAAGAAGAAAAGGTATGCAAACTTTTAAAATCTTTGTATGGGCTTAAACAAACACCAAAACAATGACATGAAAAACTTGATAATGTTTTACTATGTGATGGTTTTTCTACTAATGATTTTGATAAATGTGTGTACACTAAATCTGAAAATGGTGAATGTGTCATTATATGCTTATATGTGGATGACATGCTTATTTTTGGTACATGCATTGATATAGTTTCTAAAACAAAAGTGTTTCTTGAATTAAGTTTGAAATGAAAGACATGGGTAAAGCAAGTGTGATTCTAGGAGTTAAAGTCATAAGGAAGAGAGATAGTATATTACTATTTCAAGAGCAATATACTGAGAAACTTCTTAGAAAGTTTGGCTATTATGATTTTAAATTAGTAAGCACCCCTTATGATGCTAACTCTCAATTAAAGAAAAACAGAAGAGATTATATTTCTCAATCTCAGTATGCCCAGATAATTGGGAGTTTATTGCACTTAATGAGCTTTTCAAGACTAGACATTGCTTATGCAGTAAGTAAACTGAGCATGTATACTCAATGTCCTAATCAGGATCATTGGGATGCACTTGCAAGACTTATGAAATATTTAAAAGGTACAATGGACTATGCCATTGAATATAGTGGATTTCCCGCTATGCTAGAAGGGTACAATGATGCTAATTGGATCTCTAATTCAGATGAGACAAAATTCACTAGTGGTTATGTATTTACACTTAGTGGTGGTGCAATTACATGGAGATCAGCCAGACAAACCATTATTGCTAGATCAACAATAAAATCAGAGTTTGTTGCTCTTGAAATGGCTGGAAGTGAAGCTGAGTGGTTGAAAAACTTCTTAGCAAACATTTTGTTAGGAATGAAACCAACCCCATCTGTATTAATACATTGTGATTGTCAATCGGAAATAGTTATAGCTAAAAACAAAACTTACAATGGAAAGAATAGACATATACAATTGAGACATAATTTGGTAAAGAAGTTGTTAAAGAGGGAAACAATTTCCATTGATTATGTTAAGTCAGAATGAAATTTGGCCCATCCTCTGACAAAACCTCTAGGGAGGAACATGATTTTACAAACATCGAGGGGAATGGGACTCAAGCCACTTGCAAACAAACAAGTGATGGAAACCCAACCTTTGTGATTGGAGATCCCATGAATATGATTCATATGGGTAAAAACAAGTCACTTGTTAGTTCTGCTAGCACAAAGTTGATTTAAAATTAATTTGTCCATTCTTATGGTGTGTGAAGGTGCTAGATACTACATTATTGAAAAGGTAAACTTTGTCGTTAAAATTCATGTGGAGTACGAATTTTAGCTTGTAACAAAGTTTTTAATGATTTTCATATCCCTTATGGGTGGTGTATTCTTTGCAACATATACTTGATGAAATCACCTATATGAGTGTCAAGTGGGGCTGCTTGCATGAGATCTTGGCAAGATATCTAAAACACTCATGAATATCGGGCACTCGCATGGCCTGTTAGGTGCAACACAACATAACTGCAACAATTGTGGGGGTGTATTGTGATTGATAAACCTCTAACACATACTAAGTGTCTTGGTTCATATAGCTTGCTATACCAACTACACTGTGTGTTAAGTTCATTGATCTAGGATTGGTTCATATAGCTTGCTATACCAGCTCTAATGCATTACATCTTATGAGACCCAGGATTTATTTATTTATTTTCTTTATTCTTTAAACATTTTGCAATATGTGGGGGATTGTTATGAACATAGGATATTGCAAAATCTAGAAAAGGGGGTAAAGAACGTTTGAACCCTAACCAGATTTGCGGAAATCTCTCCAACAACCACATCTATTCTAGAAACACTGGTACGTGGAACATTTTGAGGAGAAAACAGATGTCGTTTTTGTAGTCAAATGTTGAACCCATTTCTTCCGCACATCAAGCTTCCATTTTTTCGAACGTTGGAGGCAGTTTGACTCAATACAAACGTTGAGGATAGCGAGGGCTGCAGAAGCAGTTTCCCATTTTTCGTTCCTCACACGTCACTCTTCAAAACTGCTTATGTTTCCATCCTTTACAAATAAGGGCTCCTACCTACTCTGAAAACACACACCTCAGATCCACCTTCTCATCTCTTCTCTTATTGACATCTTCCCTTTTCTCTCTTTTTCTATTTTCTTTTCTAAATATTCTAGATATTTTGTTCATAAAAAAGCAATACTTGTTAGTTTTGATATTATCCGAGAAGTTCCTGTTATATTTTAAAAACTTACACAATTTATCGTGGATAAATTTTTAAGAACAATAATATTTCACACCTTCGAAATTTTATTTTAATGTGTTTTTAGCCGTTTTTTAAAATAATGTATAAGAAGGAGTCCCGACCACTTAGAGGCGTTGAGGAGTACGTAGTACCCATAGATTAAAATATATCGAACATTTTGGTTGAATATTTTTGAAGTGTCGGGTCTAATTCAAGTTAATCCAATCAAATTCAATACGTTTATTGGATTGAATATTAAATTTTGAATACCATAAATCCAACCTAACTCATTTATATTTAATTAATACCATGCTCATGTTTACATCTCTTAATTTCCATAAAAAATGTTTGCGCATGATTGATTTTATGTTACACGTGGATACGGAAATTTAACAGGATAACATTAGTACTTACAGTTCTCGGTTTTGCCATTAATCACACTAATATTTATGTGTGTATGTAAATATTTTATATATTTATACAAATTTTATCGTTGATAAAAAAACTAATATATCTTTTATTTCAATTTATTATTTATATATGCTCTAATAAAAAAATTAAAGTTTGAGAAAAATGACATATATCAAACATCATTTTATGTATCTTTATTCGAACATTTCTTAAAATATTTCTAGTGTAGAACCATGACCAAATTATAAATTTAAGACATATATCTTATACAACATATTCATTAAAGTATGCTCGTGTCATTAAATTTAAAATCTTAAATTTTAAATAAGACAATGTATGAATGAAAAATTATTTTCTAAATCTAAAAAAGTTCAAACTTAAATAAAAAAAACTATTAAAGTATAAGTTTTATAAAAGTTTCTAAGTAAAATAAAACCAACCTTGCATTATCACTTTATAGCCTCTTTAATTAATAACTCATCCATGAGTTTTGAAATTATTCTTTGCAGATATTTTTCATGTCATATTTAAGATATATTTTTCCCACTTTTCGTTCCAATAGTAAACTCTATATAAACTCAACTTTCTTTTTAGTTTTTGTTGTTTGTGAAAAAAAAGTTTGATTTATAATCTTCCATTACAAATAGACTTTATAATGTCCAACTCAAATCAAACACAAATAAAACCAATTTTCAAACTTATAAAATGCAACGTAAAATTACACTTCCAATCTTCTCACCTTCATACCATTTTTTTTTAATTTAAGATTTGATTCTTTTCAACACATTTTTTAATTAGAATATATAATATAAATATTCAATAATTGTATCATACTTAATTGGTAAAGAAAAAACTATACTTTTTTTATAATTTTAAAATAAGTTATACTTCTTTTATGCATAGACTCAATTCAATCTAACCTATCACTATCATAGTAGATTATTCAGATTTGGCAAAATAAATAACACATTCATCTCAACCCAACCCAAATAAATTATTTTAATCAGGTTGGATATGGGATTAACCCGGGCAAAACACCCTCTTGGTGTTTGACGAAAAGCTTAGCTAAGTTTTCCTATTATAGTTCCATGGAAGACTTTTAGAGAAATGGACAAAATACTATTTGGTGTGTTAAATTGTTGAATAGAGTGAATAATTTATGCAAATCTTGCAAAAATCTACAAATAAGTGCAATGGTAGTTGTAGCTATATTACATGCAAATACTTACTACAATCAAATTTTATCATAGGGATAATTATAGCGGCACCTATATGTTATCTCTGCTAGCCTAAGAAGAAATCTTAAATACTTAGTGGACTAAATGAAAAGTCCAACTTAAAAGGTTCTTCATTATGTACCAAAAATGAAATCCATCATGAAAGATGGAAAATGCAAAAGGAAGACTCTCAGAGAGAAGATCACTATTGTCCCTCAAACTCACAATTTAAATCTCACCAGTGATCCTGTAAGAAATGTTGTCGAAGAGTAACAAAATAAATTAACAAAATGCCTGTGAGAAAACAAACTCAGCTCAGCTTTTTCTTCTCCAGAATCCAGTTGTGGACTCTGCTGAAATATTTCTCATTTATTTTCACATGTAAAAAGCACAGGTTTTCGTAACCCTTCAAAATATACATGTCTATGTATTCTTCATATCTTTCATAGATTGCTGGTACTGTAAGAACAATAAAAAGACCTGCCACATAACCAAACCATAACAACAAAGTCATTTCTATTCATTTACTACTTAATTTTCAAAAAACGGATATTAATCAATAGTGAAGTGTCTTAGAAGTGGACTTTAAATAACTACCAACCTTACCTTACAAACCGATTTTATAAAATTGAGTTAGATTTAAAATCCATTTCTAATAAGGTAAATCTATTTTATAATGCTAAGAAACTTACTGATATATGCCAGGGTAAGAAAATCAGTCAAGCCACCAATAATAGAAATTAGCCAGAGGTATGCAGCTACTTTCAGGAACAGCCTTGAATCTTTACCAAGGGCAATATCTTGAGAAACTGATAACAAATCATTAACTCTTGTGCGGATAAAAGTAGTAACTTCGTTTGCCATTTCCTCTGACAGATGCAACTGTGGTAGAGGTGGTGCAGGTCTGTCAAAATAAAAGTAACAGTTTAACCTACTTTTATACCTTCTTTCAAACACTGTATACAAGAAATCACTATGAAAATTTACTGAAAAATGACATGTTTGATTTAGTCTTTGAAGTATCAGATCCTCTTTTTGAATATGAAAAATGGAAGTTATTATAAATAGCTTCAATTTGAATGTGAATCATGAATCTCCATTTGACTTGATCTGACCCGAAATACACAAAGTATTTTCATTATAGGCATTCAGATACAAAATAAGGTATCAAATATACCCCATTTCAGCACCGAAATGAACTTTAAAAAAATGGATCTAAGATCAATACACTCAAAGACTACGCAACACATCTTCTGCATTACAAATAGTTACCAACAGTGGAGGTGAGGCCAATTTCATCTGCTCAACTGATCAAAGATTTTAAGGATGCACCTTTCATCACTCAGAATTAAAAAAATGCAACAAATATACAATGTGAACAATTTTCTCCTACAAAAGTATTTTTGGAGAAAAACTTGCAACTGCAACTGTAGATTTCATGAATCAAATAAATCACAAAATCCTCCTCAATAGCAGCAACAAAACTCAGGGTTCTCAAGAATGATTAATGAAAATTTAGAAATGGTTTTATTTCCAATAGGCACAAACATATCCACAACTGCTGATAAACTGTGACCCCTTCAACGTACAAGAAAACTTAAAAACATTAAGATACAAAAGTGTTCTGCACAGACAAAACATACATCACCATATTATACACACCATACCAGCATTTATCTTCCAAATGTCGCGAACCATACAAATTTAAAAGATTACTCTGAAGACAAAACAATTCCAGATTAGAACAAATAATCAGAATTTGAGGTATCAGTGATCTACAAATGCTTTTACATTCTATCACATTTCAGAGTTCAGAAAAGCACACACAAGAAGATCCATGTCAAGAACATTCAGAGAGATTAACTGTTACCTGTTGAGAATCGCAGCTGACTTGGCCCAAAGGAAAAGAATGACAATGAGGAGGAGGAAAACATTGGAAACAAGAGACAGAAGTGTATAACCAGATCTTTCAAACACAACCCAAACAGCTAGTGTGACCAACAATATCCCCATCGTTAGGTTCTTCCGTCTCCACAGTATTAAATCTGCAACTGCATTGAAGCATGGCATTGATTCAGCAAAGATTCAAAGATCATGAACAGTTATCAATTCATTCTCTTCTTCTGGTCCTGACCCTTCTCCCAATTACGAAAAAAGAAAACAAAAAGGCAGATACAGGCCCAAACACAGCCCATATGTCTATGCCACTGTTGAATCAAATAGTGTACCAAAATGAACATAAACAAACAAAAACCAAGAAGATAAAAATAAAAGATTCAGATACACTGATCAACACAAATCACCAATAAAGCTGAGACATTGAATCAAAATTAATCAAAAAAGAAATTTGCATACCTTGACCACCACCAAGGATCTCATGGAGAGTTCTTTGCCGGTTGAACAATCGATCTGAGGAACCCATTTTGGGGAGAAGCCAAAGTGAGAAACTTGAACCCAGCAAGGGATCTGTCACCAAAAAAGGAGAGAGCTTTGAGATGATCCACGGAAAAGAAAAAGCAGTGAGCAACAACTATGTCGAACTTTTATAGTTTATTCAATTTTTCACCCTACCTATAATATGTACTCACTTTTTTGAAAGAGTGGACCCAAAATTATGTGTTTTGTAAGGATGATTGGAATTGGAAGCTGGGGCTGGTTGTCTCAGATTACAGCCTAAAAGTGAAGTGCCATTCTTTGCTTTTCAATCTCACATCACAGTGCTCCACTACTTCCTACTCCACCCCAATCCCCAACACAACTACACAACACAAAAAACAAAAAACAAAAGAAAGAAAAAGAAAAACATTATGGGTGTTGGTCTCATTCACATTCCACTGTAAGCTACCTTGAATTTACCGTCTTTCTTCTTCACCGCCCACCCAATCAATCCATTTCAAAGGAACCATTTCTTGTCCTGTTCACTGTAGTTTATTCCTTCTCTCTTTCTCTCTCCTAAACACTCGTGCTAGATACGAAACTGATACTTAAATTACCTACCCGGAGTAGGTGAATTATGAATCCATCAATTTCATCTAATACCATCTTGAACAAGTAATTGATTTGAAAGATTAACTATATTTTTAATCCTCTAACTTTGCCGATAACAACAGTTAATCAAGTGTAAATAGTTAAATATTTATAAGTGTCACGTATCCATTTTAGAATTTTATGTTGCGTTGATATAGTCAAGATATATAACGTGTAAAAGAATATTTTTGAGTATCCACTTTAAAATTTTATGTTGCATTGATATAGCCAAGATATATGACGTGTAAAAAAACATTTCTGTGTATCCACTTTAGAATTTTATGTTGCGTTGATATAGTCAAGATATATGACGTGTAAAAAAACATTCTTGTGAAACTGAGAGTCATTTTTAGGGTTTACATGTTTAGGGTTTTATCTAAAACGTTGCCCAGTATATTTTATGTTGAGAAGCAGTGAGTTTGAATCTCAGATCTCTTTAATCTCGCCATTATTATCATCGCTGCTGTAGTCGTATCCGCTTTTGTCACCGAATCTGCTGTCGCCACATCTCTCTTATGCAAATGGTGTACTAGACTCCTATCACGTTTCAAATCTTAAATTTATATACTTAAAATTTAATTATACACTTTCATAACAAAATAGCCTAAATGTACTATAACGTTTATAGTGTTTTAGACAAATTTAATTATTATTATTAAATATTTAAGGTCTAGATATATTTTAGCTACAGTAGAATTAGCTAATTTTGATATGAGAATTTCTTCATTTGCAATCCAATAAATTTTAAAATAATTGTTTTTAATTCAGAGAAAATACATGAATATAGTGCATGTCAAAATATTTTGTTTAAATTTTCATCTTTTCAAAAATTTAAATCGTTATTTTAATTTTTAATATTAATTATAAAATAGATTAATAGCATTTATTTTATATATTGTAAGAGTTTTTATTGAATGATGTATGTTTACATTATATTATAATAATACTATATGTAATTTTCATCTTTTCAAAAATTTAAATCACTATTTTAATTTAATATTAATTATAAAATATTTTAATAACATTTATTTTATATATTGTAACAGTTTTTTTAAATGATATATGTTTACATTGGATTATAATAATACTATATGTAATTTTGAAAGTATTATCACAACACATAAATAATTACTTAGTAATTAATTGGTGTTATATAATATTATAAATTAAAAATAATAATTTTTAATTTCAAAAACATGAAAAATAAAGAAATTTTAGAATCAAAGAATGAAAATATATTCAAAATAATATTTTCTAATAGCATGTTCACTATACATTATCGCGCTAATTTACTTTTAATTATATTTATAAAATACAATATAGTTATATTTATAAATTAGTTAATCACATGTGAGGCAGAGGTGGATGTAGAATTTCTGGATACCTTCTTCCTCACACGTTATTTAGTCAAAAAGGGAAATTAAAACCGAAATTTAAACAAAAAATATTAGGTAAGGAGTAGATGTCTAGTCAGTCTCTTTGGACTTTTCATCCAACCCAACCGAAAGTTAATATCTCGAAAAACAAATGACTCCAATTTAGAAGATGACTTGGTGGTTTTCTTGTACCCATCTTTCTTACGACTAGAGGTTTTCTTGTACCCATCTTTCTTTCGACTAGATGATACTAAAGAGAAAAGGGGAACAAATATTTAAAAAATAAAATTATTTGAATTAATATCAGTGAAAGTTAAATATATTCATTTGTCATTAATAAATATATTTTTATTTTTCTATTATTATTTCAATTATTTATTTTATATACTATAATAAAAAATATATAGATAAAGTCAAAATAGTCGCATTAATTTTTATTTTTTTAAGATAGACTCTTAACTATATCTGCAAGCTTAAGAGTAATGTACCATTTGATAAAGGAGATGTTAAGACTTCTAGAATAATATTACTTCGAATTAATAACAAATCACACTATAAACATAATTATATATCAAAAGTTAATTAGATATCAAGATGATTAACATTTGTTAAGATAAGTTGACTTAAATAAAAGATTCATTAAAATATTTTAAATAGATTTGATATTTTCATATATACATTAATCATATTTATTCCTTTGTCAATTATCATTGTTATTTTGAATATCAGATGGTCTTATAGATAAACCTATCTATTAGACAAGAAGTAAGGGAGAGGACATATAGAAAAGTCATTAAGAGAATTTTGTCGAGAAGCACTAGAAGGAAGAAAAAGTTCAATCTTGCATGGTTGATTCGATCTTGATGAAAATAATTGTCACTCACTATAGGGCTAAGTTTGACTTTCATGGGATTACATGGTATTTATGAGAAACATGGTACACAATGAAAAACAACGATCACCACAAGTTTAGAAAAACCAGATGGATAAAATGGCTTTACTCACTGAGTAGCAAAATGATTTCGCAGAACTCAAGAAACAAAAACACTCCAAAGAAGAAAAGAAGGCCCAAGTTACTTGGCGTTGCCTCTCCCTCCCTACACTTTAGGAACGAAGGTTGAGAAAAGTCATATAATGTGTTCTCAATACAATACTTTAACCCACACCTTGTTGATCATATGTGTCATTTATAGATAGGATTGTTGATACCACCTTGTCAGCGAGTTAGAAAAGATTCTCAATACACCTATGACTGAAAAAATCTCGAAGAGCAAGCATGTTGGCGTCTATGTTACCCAAATAAGCCTATATACCACCAATAATGTAACTTTTTGTCACATCTTCCCACTTTCTTCAAAGGAGAAAGTTTCGTGCATTTATCCACTTACACTATATATTGCTTTGATACCTTGGTGATAGAGTAGTTTTATATGGTGTTATTGATATAACTTTAGGTCAAAAATAAACTTTTTCTACACTTAGAACTTGTTTAATTCTCAAATTTAAGTTGTTTTTATTAATAATTGATTATGAAAGTTAAGAGAAGAATTTGATATTAATTCAATTTAATTGATGATATTTATCAAGAAAATATAAGAACTAAGATTAAAGCCTTGAAAAAGTGATAGAAAGAAGCAAATAAAGTCAAGTCTAAGTCAATCAAGTAAGCTCAACTTGGAGAAACCCTAAGAGCAGAGAAGCAGCAGTGGCTCCCTATAACATCCTTATTTTTAAATAAATATATTAATTATTTTATTCTTATAAGAGTTAAAAAAAACCTTAAGTTTTTATTCATGATATTAAATTATATTTTAAAATATATATATATATATATATATATATATATATATATATAATATTTTAATAATAAAAAAATAAACCAAGTAAATTTTTATAATATAAAAAAAAGAAACAAAAAGAATATATTAATTTTAGTTATTTAGAAAGAAAAATAATAAATTAAAAAATGATTAATAATATATACATATATTTATAATTATTATAAATTATTCAAATGAAGTTCTAATAAAAATAATAATAATAATGACGTATCAATGTTACAAATAAAATATAATTAAAAATAAAAAATAATAATTATTAATATATATATATATATATATATATATATATATATATATATATATATATGAAAAGTGATGTGGGTAGAGTGATGTTGTAAGATAAGAATGTTAATAAAAATCTTGTAGCATCAATTGCTAAAGATAAGATTAAAATTGTTTAAAAAAAATGATGAAAATTGGTGGATATAAATGGGAGGGAGAATGAAAGATAGGAAGGGAAGAGGAAAGAGAGAGAGAAGAGAGAAGGAAGAGAGAGAAGGAGAAGAGAAACAAGAAAGAGAAAATAAGAGAGAGAGAGAGAGAAAGGATATTTGAAATAAGGAATAATAAACATTTGTAACTCTATTCTATAGTGTATGTCTCTCCATTTAAAGGTAAGGAGAAAGTGGAGTTAAGCTTTATCTGTATTAATTTTAATAAACTTATACTTGTTTTTATTAATGTTTTAGTTATTTTAACCTATCTTGAACTATATATTATCTTATTATCTTTATTTTTATATTTCTTTTATCTCCAGTTACGTACTAGTCCGCTTTATTTTATTTATTTTATCTTTAGTTACGATCCTATTTATTTTATTTCTTTTATATCCAGTTATGCACTGGTCCCTGATTATTTTATTTATTTTATTTTCAGTTATGCACTGGTCTTGATTATTTTATTTTTTTATCTCTAGTTATGCACTAGTCCCGTTTATTTTATTTATTTTATCTTTAGTTATGCACTGATCTTATTTATTTTATTTATTTCATTTATTTATCTCCAGTTTCGCACTAGTCCTGATTATTTTATTTATTTTTATCTCTAATCTCGTATTGATCGTATTTTATTTTATTTCCAATTATGCACTGGTCTTATTTATTTAAATTATCTCCAATTTTATACGATTTATATTTATTTAAAGTTCTTGCTTTAATCTTTATTTTATTATATTTTGTAATAATTTAAATATCTTTTTTATATAATTATGTATGAAGTAAAAAGTATGTATTTTGATGAATTTGATACAAAGAAGTTACTTGTATGCTTTATTGGTTATATTTATTTGACTGATATGTATAATTTGTGGATTGAGATATATATGACATAACTTGATGAAAATGTCATGAATATGTTGGTGGTGAAAGAGTCATGGGTTTTAGAGTTGAAACCAGTATAATGTATGAGTGTTTGTTTTTGGGAAGTCACAGTTTGGTACAACTGCGGGATGAAAGGCAGGGACCGGGTGGGGTATAAGGAAGTATTCAAGTAGGTGAATATCTGGATAGTCAGGGTAGTGCCCTATACTAGGATAGTTCACATGCCGAACTTGATATTGTCTGATACCTGCTCAGCATCGCAAGGTTAGTTAGTGAGCATATATATCTCTTTTATTGGCAGATGACCGTAATTCTCGAGAAAATAATTATGATTATACCAATGAGATATACTTAACTACCTAATCACTTCCCAAAAGACTTTTGACGTCTAGGTAGGTCATCAAAAGTGGTGGTATATGGATCCATATGTTTGGTAAAGTGAGAGTAATTCTTGTGGTTTTGAGTCAAGTTATATGCATCATTGTTTGTGGTTATGATTATAAGCCCCCATTGTTTGTTAAGTTTATTAAGATTAATATTTAAAGCTTATAAAGACCTCACTCCTTTCATGTTTCCCTTTCATATGTGCCTGTTGTATGAGTAGATGCAGAACTTATTCAGTAGGAGTTGTCAAGAAAGAATCTTTGAAAGATTTTCTAGATGAATCACTTATGAAGAATCTAGTTCTAATGTATTATAACATATAAAATAGATAGTTCTACATTATGATGTATAACTCTATTGTGGTAAATTTATTCGTAGTACCAATATTTATAAAAGATGTATATATTTATATTTGTGAAATGTATCATGAGTTATATCTTTTCTATGAAAAGTTTATTTTAAAAAAATTACTCATAATTTCTAAATAAATAATAAATAATTAAGTAATAGTTGGGGTGTTACACTCCTTGCGCAGGAACATGGGCCTGATGTAGATTGAGCCCAGAACTGGAATAGTAACAGAATCCAATAAGCGTCCATCATAGAATGTTGCGTCAGAAGTGGGCATCAATTTTTGTGTTTTATTTAATAGATTTTTTGGGTTTAGGGTTGGGGATCTTTGGTTAGAAAAGATAACGAAATTGACTATTAAAAGTGTCTTTAGGCTTCGTTTGGAGTAATTTTCTTATTCCATCATTGTTCTTGTAATGTTTGGTTTCCTCATGTATATGAAAACTAAATTTCATATTATTGGGGTTAGGTTGAATCATTTCTGATCTCATGTAATCATATTATTGTTGAGATCTAACCCTAGAAAGTTTATCATATTATTGTTGTCAATCCTTTTCTGCCTTTAATTGTTGATAAAAATACAAATATTCTTTTAAATTGTATTTAATTTCTGCACCTGTTATCAAATTATGAATTTGTTCTTAAATCTGAATTTATTATAATTGTCTAAATTATTTTATATTACACAAGTCATTTAGGAAGAACGATAATTTTATTATGTGCTACATTGTGATTGGTATACTTGCCATCATTACAATTTTTTGTTAACAAGTTTTTGACGCCATTGTCTGGGATTTGTGTTTCAATATATAGCATTTGTCCATTTATAATTTTTTTTAGATTCATTTTATCTTCCTTTTTAATTATGTAGGTAATTATTCATTTAATAAATTTTTTGAACTTAATTTTTCTTCTAGTTGTCGTTAGTTTTCATTGTGCAAGGAAACATCTTTTCTTTTGAAAATAGACATCGAGGGAGTAAATTAGAATCAGAGGAGGACTATAGTGGACTCAACTCATATGCAAGTCCTAGAGACTTAACAAGCATTGTGAGACCAATCATGAATGACAAGATAGTGGAGATGAAGCTTTCTATGTTTCAATTGATCATCTTTCATCAATTTTCTGGAATCGATCATGAAGATTCACACACTCATTTTTACACTTTTTATGAGTTGTGTGGTTCAGTTGCTGTCACTGAAACAAAGGAAGATGCACTTTTTTGAGATTATCTCCACTCTCAATGATTGGAAAGGCTAAGGTGTGGTTGCAATCACAACCTAATCAAAGTCTTACCAATTAGAAGGATGTGGAGACAAAGTTCCTGGCTCACTTCTTTCCACCCTCCAAGAACACTGTAGCAAAAGCCTCTATAACAACTTTTGTACAAGGAATTGATGAATTATTATGTAAAGCCTGAGAGAGGTTTAAGGTTTTGTTGAAGAAGTGTCCTAATCATGATTTTGAAGTGGATATGCAGGTGCATATATTTTGTAATGGACTTCAGCCTCAACCTCTATAACAACATATTTTTTCAAAGGATTTTCTCCCTTTTATTTGATTTTCCACTTTGGTAGCTTGTTGGAAAATATCCTCCAAAGAACTATGGTATTGCAATTTGACCTCATCATGGATGTCTTGGTTTAGCCCATTGAAGAATCTTGTCATTTTTTATTGCAAACTCTTGTCCAAGTTACATTTAATAAAGAGTATTTTCATCTCCTCATAATATTCTTCAACACTTTTAGACCTTTGACTTAACTTTTGAAGTTGAAGGATCAAATCCTTCTTGTCATGTAAAAGCATGAGTCTTTTACTTCTTTCTTCATATCCACCCTTATGATGGTGTCTTTTTTCTGTTTTTGGTTGGTAGATATCCTCCAAATTACCCTCAAATGAGTAGAAGATTTAGAATGTTTTCTTTCTCTTCTCTCATTTTTAAGGTCTCTTAACTCCAATGCTTATTGTTCCACAATTTGCCTAAGTTCTTCAAGAATCTCTTGATCCTTAGGACTCAAGGACATTTTCATAAATTTCCAAGAAAACCTAAATAAAAATTCAAGACAAAAAAACTACCAAGAGAAGTGTAATGGTTAGTAACAAAAATTGTCCTAATCACTCCCTAAGTGTTTACACTCAAGTGTTTGGATTTATAATATAAAGGAAATGAAAGAATAAGAATAGGTTAGCTGCACTCAATTCACCCAAAAGAGAAGTTCAAGTTATCATATAAATTGTCTTAAAGGTCAAATCAAGAAATATTAACTCTCAAGTGAAAGAGGGAGCAAATTCAAATGTACAAAACCTTTATATTATGAAAATTACAAGACAAAACCAAAATAATCTAAAAGGACAAACTGAAAACTCTAAAAAAGAAAAGGCCCACAAAATATTTTACATCTTATATGACAAAATGGACTCAAAAATGTAAGAAAAAGCTTGAAAAGACTCAAAGAAAGACTAACTTCAAACAAAAAATTTATTCATTGGACTCATGTTAAATTTTCTTATGAACAACACCTAATATATACATATTAAAGAAAATAAAACCCACACAAAAAGCTTGAAACAATTTGTGCAACCCCTATGGATATCAAACGGAAAATGGATTCAAAAACTTAAGACAAACCACTCTTGAACTATCCACTTTTCAAGAGATTTTTGTTCTAACTTTTATGAAAATTTTCTTTTGATTTTTTTTAACTTTTATTTGATTTTTCAACACATATGTGTTGAATTTTTTTCAACACATGAGTAATAGCCCCCATGAAATTTCCTTTTGAGTTTATGTTGAGTTTATGATTCTTGATAATAGTCTCCAAAAGACAACTAAAGAAAGAAGGATTACAATACTTGAATCTTAATGTTTAAGAGTTTCAAATTTTCCAAACATGTGGAATATTAAGAAAAATTTCGAAAAGAGATTTATCACTTTTAAAACCATATGAAACTTTAAGAAAGTTTCTCGAAACAAGAACTAAGACAAGAGAAGAGACACATCTCAAATTCTCTCAAAAATCTCACAATTTTTTTTAACTTCATTCAACTTCAAGATATCCATTACAAAGAGAGAAACCATTCATATATAGATGGAAATTTCATTAAACATACACTCAAGTTAGTAAAAACTTAAAGTGGTAATAATAGTGAAGAAAAAAATTAAGTAACTATTTCCTTTAATATCAATATGTATTTAGAGACTTTTGGGCCTTTGCAAATGAAATCAAATAATGGAAAGCATATTGGATTATTGATCAACATTTGATTACTAAATTTTCAGTTTTAACTCTAGTATTTAAATGATGAGGTAGTTTAAACTATTAGATTCAATTTCAATATTCATAACAATTAATATATATATATATATATATATATATATATATATATATATATATATATATATATAAATAAAGTGTCTCTTTTAAAATAAAATTAATAATATTTTATATATTTAAGGACCAAATCATTCATTTACCCTAAAATTGAATAAATCTAACTACATTTTTTTTTGTCTTTGTGGTTTTTGTTGCTTTAATTTTCCCTTCAATGGGGTTTGTAATCCCCTAGGGCTGTTTGGAAAATGTTGTGGTTTATAAGGTGATAGTGGAAGATTATTTGCCTAAGAGGAATATGTGGATTGCCCCAAAAAAGTCTTTTGAACAAGTTGTGAACACAACTTGCAGAGTTCCAATAAGCTAGTTGTCTACCTGTGCGTAAAGGGGGCCATGGTTACTCTTCAAACTTTTGAAGAAGATTACATTGCGGACTTGGATGATTATAAACATAATTCGCATAGGTATGTTGTTTTTAACAAAGGAGATAAACCCCTTATGCATTTTGGAGTTTTGGTCTTGGATATCTCAAACATAGTGTTTCTTAAGAAAATGGAAGACGATCACATTGAGAAAATGATTTTATGAATTTGAGTTATAATCTTTAGAGGACATGCAACAAATTCTTTGAGTTGGTTCATGGAACTTGTCTCTAGCTACGCTCCATGTATTTACTTGGACAAGCGAGTTTGTCCCTTATATGATTAAACTCATCAAAGTGTAGTGCTAAGTTCAATTGTGTGGCTTACCTATGGAGTATTGGAGGCTAATGACATTGCTTTTCATTGCTAGGGGTATAGATTCTCCATTATTGTTGGATGAATGTACTTTGGAAAAAGCTAGAGGGTTTTTTTGCAAGAGTTTTAGTGGATGTGGATTTATAACATGAATTATCAACTGAAATCATAGGGGAAAGGCAAGAGTTGCCTTGATTATTGTGGTTAAATGTGAAAGAATTTTGTATTTTTGCTTCCATTGTCAAATGATTGGTCATTCGATTTAAAACTATAGATGTAAAGAACATTTAAGGTTATGCTTAAAAGGTAGGTGTATGTTCCTAAGGGTATTAAGATTAGCTCTTCAAGGCATAATGTTGAAGTTGGTAACACAGCAATCTAAATAGATGATTAATAGTCAAGATGAAAATAATAAGCATAATTTGAAGCTTTAATAAATTTTGGAACATGCTGAAGTGCTTATTCTTCATAAAGTCTTTTCATACCCTCAACATTAGGATATTATAGGAGATACTAATCTATCTACAACTTTGGACCATATAGTAGCTAATCTCAAGATTAATGATTTAATTTGATATTAATTTTGGTCTTGTTGAGGTAGATTATATATATCATATTAATGTTAACTTTGATAATGAAGAACTTACTAACCATAGAATAGGAATATTGATTTAAATCCTTTAGTAAATGTATGATTTCTACACCTACTTTCTTCTAGGAGATAAATGTTCATATTTTTTTCTTAAGTAAATTCAGATAGGATTGTTTCTATCAATAATATCATTGAAAAAGATAATAAATCATTATCTAAATTTAAAAATATGAAATTATTATCTAAATTTTAAGGGGATAAAGTTGAGAAAGGGATAAATATGACCACTCTTTTCAATAAATCATTTCAAAATTCTAGAAAAAGAGGAGGAGAATGTTATTAAAAGAAAAAGCCTAACGGATGTTGGTTTTTTTTTATTGTTTATAGAGTCTAGATGTTTGTTTTAGAATATCTTAAAAACATAATTTTTTTTATTGAATTGATTTGATTATATTTTTATTGATATGAGTATTTTATTTGAATATTAATTCTCTTACTTAAAGAGTTTTAATTAACTATTATATGTTTATTTTTATTTTTTTAATGTTCTGGTTCTATTATTGGAGGATAAAATGTTAATTAGGTAAAGATGTTATTCTCTAATCATGATTCTACTTTAACATACCCTTTTATAAAAAAAATAAAAGATTATTTTTTAATATTAACCTTACAAATGAGAATTGTAGAGCATTAATTCTTATTATTTTAAAGTGTCCTTTAATATTATTTTGAATAAATAAAAAAATCAATTACTTTTTTTGTCTTAATATAATATTTTTATAATTTTTATTTTACCTCTTTTATTTCTGTATTACAATAAAAATATATACAATATTTAAAAAGATAAAATATAAGAATATAATTGATAGATGAGTAATTAATATTATAATTTAAAAATAATACTTAATTAAAATAGTTTTTAAAAAATGCGACACTTAAAAAAGAACCTAAAAAGTTAATAAAGAAAAAATAATTGACTCTGAAAAACAAAAGTCGGATGCGAAGAAAATAAAACACAGATTCACCCGAAAAAAAATATCACGGCATTGTTTTTTATCCATGGTCGTAGTGCCGCTGTTGTAGTTTTAAGATTCTTATCAAACAATAATCACTACGCTTACGAAATTAACAATGGTCATTTCGTAATTAGTCACCGTCGCAAGATGCCACGTGGCATTGTACAGGATGCCGGAGTCAGCCAAACTGCGACAGAAAATCATAAACAAACTTTATTTCCTTTTATTTTTCGTTGTTTAAGCCATGGTGGCGCTGTTTAGACCTGAGGGGCTGTTCTTGTTTCCTTATGGGGAGGTTCTGTCCGAAATGGTATCAGAGCCTAACCGTTTTCCAAAAGGGGGATATGATGGTATAAATTATATGCCGAAGACGAGTAGGAGAAACCAACCAGACATGGACGCACCTACCCAAGCACTCTCTCAGCCTGTTCTCTTAAACTCCACACTCT
>Ga0209700_100106_pt1 | contig 118711 bp, 52 predicted proteins | sample SiratroredBW_FD_187528 | JGI IMG/M metagenome (GOLD analysis project Ga0209700, IMG submission 187528) | Root nodule microbial communities of legume samples collected from California, USA - Siratro red BW (SPAdes) (version 2) | ecosystem: Host-associated > Plants > Roots > Nodule | place: USA...
ATATATATATATATATATATATATATATATATTTATTTATTTATTTATTTAAAAAAATAAAAGAATATACATTTATATATGTATTCAAATGACAAAAATGAAATATTACCAATTTATACATCTATTTTGGTTTTTCATTCTTATTCAAATAGATATATTTAAAATTTCATGCATTTATAAATATATTTTCTTAATTATTTTATCAATCACACATATTACATTACTCAAAAACTTTTCACTCATATTTTTTTTAATCCAAACAACTCAAATTTTCACACACTTTTATCTTAAATTAACTCTTTCAAATCCATTTCCCAATCTAAATAAAGCCTAAATGGAACTTTTATGGAAAATGTATCAATAATCTACTATCATGTACAAAGGAATAAAATTTCCTTCACATATTTAAATTTGTTACCAATATATAAATCATCTCAACTAAATCTTTACGAACATTTATTTCATCTTCTGTTTTTACTTTATTGTTTAGTCGTATCCAAATTATACGATCACAAACATTCTTTTCCACATACATTACATTTATGTAATGTCTAATATCTAACTTATGGAAAACGATATAAACTGCATCGGTAACAATGTGGGCATACTTCGGGTGCAAAACCAAGTTATCATGCCTTGGTTTTCAACTTTTCTTGCTTTGGTGATTTTCGTGTCTGAAATGAAATTTTGATCTGAAGTGTTCTTGTCCCTCCTTTATGTCAAACCTTTTTCATATTGGACTTGTAAAGATCATCCTTTTGTTGAAATAGATAGGTGAGAAAAACTTCCTCAAGTTAAATAATATATTAACTAATGCATTAGTGATATATTGTTAGATAAATGAGCCTTTTGAAGTTACTATGATGTGTTATACTAAAGACTTAGATGTGTATTGATACACAATTTGAGAATGGTAGAATATGTTTCAAGAAAATCAAAGGTACATAAGATGAATTATCCCACTCATGACTTGAAATTGACAATTGTGGTATAACCCTTGAAGATTTGGAGACATTATCTTTATGTTGCAAAGTTTGTTATGTTCAATGATCACAAAAGTTTGAAGTTATTGTTTAGTCACAAGTAATTAAACATGATGCATAGAAGATGAATGAAATTACTAGAGACTACGAGTTTTAGTTGTTATACCATTCCAAAAGGGCAAATATGGTGACAAATGCTTTAAATAGGAAGACGGGTGAGATGTCTGTCCTTATAGTGAAATTTTTGAATTGATAAAACAATTTAGAGATTTGAATATGCAAGTGAGTTTTGTATGATCTCATTTGATATGACATGATTTTTCTTTTTTTATTTTGGGATGATTAAGAAAAGACAACCTTCAAATCTTAGTTTGAAACATACTATAAACTTGTTAGGTACGAACAAGACTAAGAATTTTAGTGTAAAAGCAAAGAAAGTGTTGGGACTCAAAGAGAAGATTTGTGCATAGGGAGATATAAGTGTTAGACAAATGATTTGAAGGAATGACACAAAAGTAAATTTAACCTACATTGATACATTATTAAGAAGTATTAGGATCTAAAGTTTTTTTTTAGTGTCTTAACATAAAGAGAGATGTATATGAGTTTGTAACTCATATTTAACATATCAGAAGGCCAAGGTAGAATATTAAAGACATGATACTTGTCATGTTAGTTGGAAGTGCTATAATGAAAATGAGATAATATCGTTATGAACTTTGATACTCACTTACCATGCTCTATGAGAAAATATGAATTTGTTTGAGTTATTGTAGATCACTTAATGAAAGTCTTCTTTTTGTGAGCCTAAGGATATATATGGAGAAATTGGTTCTTTTGTATATTAAGGAGATTGTGAGGTTTCATCTTGTACCTTCCATCATTGTGTATTGTGTTAGATAATGACTTTTGTGGTTCACTTATAGGTTTTGATAAACTATGAAATAAGCATAAGAGACCAAACTAAAACATAATCTATCTTATTATCTTTATACCGATGGTTAGTTTGAGAGAACTATTCTATCCTTTAAAGGCCTTTAGTTGAGTTTACATAACAACTGTTATGTTAGTATTGATATGACTTCTTAAGCTTTTATACAATAGAAAATATAGTATTCCATTGTGATGATTTTAGGATGAAAATACAATTTTGGTCTGGCCAAAGTTATTATAATTGATTACAAAATAAAAATAATTAAATTAATAAATGATAAGATAGAAATATCCTTAAATCAACAAAATCTTATACAAATCAATAAAGATGCCTTTTAGAGTTTGTAATTATATACCATGTGATTCTCAAGATTTTTGCCTACAACAAGAGAAAGTGATTAGATCGAAAAGTTATTTTCAGAAACTTATAACATCATAACATATTTTCAAATATATTGATATAATAACTTATGAGTTTATTTAAACTTTTAACTAAATTGCATAGTGTATTTAATGTATTTCCATTTAAAAAATATGTTTTTCACTAAAACCATCTTAAAAAAAGTTTGATATAATCAATAAGAAAAGAAATATCTATCTTCACCCGATATGATTAAAAGATAAAAAAATTAATTGATTGAAGAAAAAATATAGTAGTTTAGTAAAAGTTATTTAGAATATTACTATTTATAATACTATAAAAAATGTTTAAAATTTATTTATCTTTTCTTTTCTTCATAAAAATAAAAGTTTTCTTATTAGAAAAATAATACGGATTAATTTTTTAAATGTTGTGAAATTTGATAATTATAAATTAAATTATATTTTTATCTTATTATCTAAAAATATAGTTTTACCAATGACCTCGAACTACTTTTTTTTTTTCTTTCTCTATTTATCGCTATCTTAATTATGAAAAGGTTATTTCTTTCATATTATACCAGTAAAAATACATTTTTCTCCTTGTGATAATACAAAATAAAAAAAAACTATTATAAAAGTTTTGAAATAAAAAAGTATTATTAAAACTAAAAAATAATTCTATAAAAAATAGTTATAAAAATAATTCAATTTTTATACTTTCATTATGGATAATTTCTTTGATAGATACTAAAATTAATAATAAAAACACTTAAGAAAACATTAAAAGTAAAATAGTAAGGAATTCTATATACAAGTTACAAAGATAATTGTTAATAATATAGATATAGATATAGATATTGTATATCCAGTTTTTATAATAATTTTACACATATACTTATTATATTAAATAAAAATGTAATTATTTAATTAAAATTATTATATTTATTGATTCATATAAAATCACAGTAAAATATATATAAAAATAACCAATTGAGTATTTTTTTTTATCTTTATACGGATGTATTTAGTCTTCTTAACCACTTATACACAGTTCATACTCAAAATTAACCTAACCTTATGTTACAGATTAAATGATCTATCATAAATTATGATAACAATCTAAGTATAATATAACTTATGTATTTATTTTTTAGTTATAACACATACATTTTAATTATATAAAAAATAAGCATTTTTCCTCTTTAGTCCATTAGTCTAAAATAATATTCTATATTCCTTAGTGTAGTTCTCAGCCAAGCCCAAACCTTATCCCACCAAAACCCCCATTTTCCTCTGCACCAAACAATTATCTTTCTTCTCCGAACTTCAATTTCACTGTCATCTTCTTCTTCACCAATCACACCCACTCTCAGAGCAGCGACATGTTCACTTCTTCAACCCCCACTTCACTCCGCACCCCAATCCTTCACCACCCTCTTCCCTCCTTACCCTTCCGCACCAACTTCTCCCCTCTCACCCTCCCACCCTTCCACCGCACCCTCTCCTTCCTCCCCCCTCCGCCGCTCCTCCCGGCGGCGCCCGCCCTCTCCACCGCCGCCAAGGCCGACAAGTCCGGCGAGCAGAAGTGGGTCCACGAGGGCCTTATCATGGAGTCCCTCCCCAACGGCATGTTCCGCGTGCGCCTCGACAACGAGGACCTCATTCTCGGCTACATATCCGGGAAAATCCGAAAAAACTACGTTCGGATCCTCCCGGGCGACAGGGTCAAGGTCGAGGTCAGCCGCTACGACTCCTCCAAAGGACGCATCGTTTATAGGCTCCGCTCCAGCACCCCCTCCTAACACACCCGCCACCTGTTTGTTAAATTCACCAACACAACGCATGCATAGTCGTTGCTGTATAAAAAAATTGCAAAAAAGAAGATAATGATAATGCTTGGTTCTGTGATTTGCTGCTATTAATTTCGTCTTAGTTTCTTCTTTTGAGTTACTCTTGTCTTGTTGGTTGTTGTTAGATGGGCAGAATTTTCTACTCCCAATCCTTTATGCTGCGGGAAATTACAGAAAATTACAGACAAATGCGATGCCATTGTAGAGACCCCGAAAACACTGTCATTGCGATAAGATATTTCCAGACCGGTGCTTTTTTACTTCCAGTGATGTGTTTGTGGTGAAATTGGTTCTTTTGCGTTAACTGAAGCTTCTGTTATAGTGTTTGAGATTGTGAAGGTTAATCAATTTAGTCTATCTCATGGTTTTGGTTTCTGACTTTGAGAAGGGTCATTCATTGTTGCAATAAGATTTTCTGATAGGTGGGAAGATGCAAAACTTTTAGTTTGTTAGCTACTATTAGATGTGTTCTCTGATTATGCTTAACTTCAATTCAAATCTTTATTAGGTGAATTAGTGAGAGGAGATTTTAGTAATGTGCTTTAATAGAATGAAAAAAAAAAAAAAAAAAAAAGGGGTCTTCTGATGCAGAATTGCCTTGCTGAATGTGTAGCGGGACGGTGTACCGTATTGATAAACTTGGAAGGGTCAGTTTTCCTTCTACTGCTACCTTCAGCTTAGGTTAAAAAGGTTCATGATTGTTAGTCCATTATTTTTAAGTAGTATGGATATAAAAGTTGTTTTTTTGCGAATCTATATTGACATTAAGAGGTAGAGTAGCCATGTGTGGTTTTCATGAGAACTGAATATGTAAATACCCTTATCCAATGATCTATATAATCAGGAAGCATATGATTTATTGTTGCTAAGAATCATTCAGTTTATACATTAAATCTCAAACTTGCCTGAGAAATTTGTAATAGTTAATTAATAGATATTCAGCAGTTCTGGATATCTAAAAGGAAAGAAGAGAAATTTAAGAGGTAAAAGTTAATTAATCTGTCAAATTCAGAGACAACTACTAACCTTATGCATACTGTTATTATCCCTAAACTGTACTTAGATTAGCAAAAGTGAAGATAAGAGAATCCTAGTTGAGTGCATAGTTCAGAGCCTCCTCACAATCATCTGCTTATTTTCCGTTTCAAGATTGAAACATGAGAATTATCTTGTTAGAGAAACTGTTTGTTTGATAAGAATAACTTGTTAGAGAAACTGTGAGTTTGGTTAAGAATATCTTGTTAGCGGCAGCAGAGAAATGTTCATATAAAATTAATGTAAGAGATATAAACTGAATTTCTGTTTAAAAGTGATTTTAAATAAAATATAGTTATTTAATTTGTTAAAAAAATATGTAATTATTATATTTCACAACACATATTTTAGAGGAACAAAATTTAAATTAATATAGTTTTAAAAATATTTGAACTTTTTTGGATGCATGTAAGTTTTTTTCTACATAAATTATTTGAAATTTGATTACTTTATTAAAAAAATTCTTTCTCATTGTATATTTATTTTAATAGAATAAATTCTGTTTACTTATATTAATTAAATACAAAAGTTCAAATCATGTATATTATAAGATAAAGTACGGACAATCATGCATCACAGATTATTCATGTAATCGTTTTTTTGGAAACAAAGTCCTTTTGTTACAAAAGGTTGTTATTTTGTCTCCATTTTATTATTTTTATTATATATCCCACGTAGCTAAATATATATTTAGTGAATTGGTAAAAATGTGTGAAAAATTAAAATTATGATTGCCTGAAATTTTTTGAATATATGATAATTTAGAGAATAATGTATCACTAATCCTAATTAATGCATATCACATTCAATTTTTTATTTAATTTTTGAAAATTTATTGTGGTATAAACGTTTAAAATTATTTCAACAATAGATAAGAGATGAAAAATATATAAGAAAAGAATAATAAAATATTCACCTCATTACATAATATAAATTTGCATAAAGAAATATTAAAAATAATAAAGATGACTAACGTCACTTTGTAATTCTAATTAGAAAATACTACTTAACCTAATATAAGAAAATAGGCAGAAGGAAAAATATACAATTACATAATATGTGGACATAAATTATTGCGCAGGGATAAAACAGAGAAAGAAAAAGAATGAAAAAAATTGAAAGATTTTTTTAATAATAATAATACACTTGTACAACAAGAATAAGAACAGAGTCATTCTTAATGTAATTTCAAATTATTATAAAAAATAATACATTTATTGTAGTTAAATAATAATTCATGTATTGTCCTACTTTATGTTTTATATTTGGCCAAATAAAAAATAGTATGAATTAATTAAATGTATATGACTTCTGAAATAACAATTATAAAAACTAACAAATTTATAATAAAAAAACACACATATATATATTCGTATTGATGATATAAAAATATTTTATAAAAAGGTAAAACTATAAAAAATATCAAAATCTATCATAATAATACTAATAATTATTAAGCATATCAAAGCGTATATTGTTAAATTATTATCAAATTAAAGATAGATATAAATATAATATTCAGTTCTTATCCATGATTCTGAACTCAGGATAATGGATTGGATCTCACACAATTTAACCCTTCAATCTTCTTAAATATATATTTTTTATAAATTTAAACGGAAAGCTACATTTTAGAACTCTTCAACTGGATTTTCTATTTACTGATTATTATATATTAAAAAGAATTAAGAATGTAAAATCCGACGGCTAGTGGACGTGCCACGTTTCATAAAGGAGATCCATCCAACGAGTGACAATAGTCCACTTGGTACACAAATACCTATCCCTCTCCAGATTCACCCCATCTCTGTGGTTAATTTTTTTACTGGCCTGGGCTTTATAGGCTAAAATCCAGTTTCACTCTTTCTCTCTGATTTCTTTGATTTGACACTTTATTTTTTATTTTTTTCAAATTTTTCCCCGTTTGCATGTATGTCGTCTTCTTCTGTTTCGATTTCACCCTCGCCCCGTTTATTCTTCCGCATATTGTCGAATTAAAAAATCGGAAAAATCTGGATTTTAAAATTATATTTTATTGGGGGTGGTGAGAAAAAATTGATTCCTTTGTATTGTCGAAAATGAGGTGGGAAAAGGTTGAGGTGAAGGCGATAGGCACAGAGCGTGGTGGAGGTGGAAATGAGGTGTATGGGCCAGGGAAGAGGTGGGGTCACTCCTGCAACGCCGTCAAAGGTGGCAGACTTGTCTATGTCTTCGGTGGATACGGCAAAGATAACTGTCAGACCAACCAAGTTCATGTCTTTGACACTGGTAACTGCCTCCACTCTTTAGTTTAATCATTTTTTTCTTCATGCCCTGATGCCACGATGCGTTTCTTGTTGGAAAATGTTGTTTCGTTTTCATTTGATAGGTTGTGTGCAACTGAAAAATGGATACTTGTTTTGTAGTCTATGTTTGTATAGAGTGTATTATTTTATATTAAGCTTTTCAGTTTTTTATGCGTTTGTTGTTGTTTTAGGGCTCTCTCTGGCCGGCAAGATAATGTGAAAATTGTATTGTATGATTTATTTTTTGATTCCTCATTTGTGATTTGCAGTGAAGCAGACTTGGAGCCAACCTACTTTGAAAGGCTCCCCACCTACTCCTAGGGACAGCCACACTTGCACAGCTATTGGTGATAATCTGTTTGTGTTTGGGGGTACAGATGGGATGAACCCTCTCAAGGATTTGCACATATTAGACACTTGTGAGTCTTCTTTCTCATATCTAAATTGTTCACCCATTTTTGCATCCAAAAGTCATAATGTATATTCTTTAGCTTAAGTTGAAACAATGGTCTATGTGTAAGCCTCGACAGATGTGGTCCCGGACCTTTGATGGACAATGATATTGAAATCTACTGCTTAAGTTAAAATCTGAGAATGTTATGCAGTTATGTCTAATTGACTGTTATTTATGTATTTACAATTTGACTCACTGATGTTAAATCATGTTAGCATTGCATACATGGGTTTCTCCCACCATAAGAGGAGAAGGGCCACCAGCACGTGAGGGTCATAGTGCAGCAGTTGTTGGAAAACGCCTATTCATCTTTGGGGGCTGTGGAAAATCTGCAGATAGTAATAATGAGGTCTATTACAATGATCTTTACATATTAAATACAGGTGATTTTCTCATAGCATAATGCCTGTTATGGGACAAGTTAGTTCCCTGCATGATTTATTTCCCTTGATATTTAAATGAGACCTCGTATAGGTGATAGTGACAAAATTGACTAGTCTTTCCATGTTTGTGGATTATTTTTGAAGGAACATGTCTGAACTTGGCATAATTGTATATTTTCTGGCTTGCTTGTAGAGGCTTATTATGATTTCAGTTGTGAATGAAATGAGACGGCTCTTGTTTGATTACTCATAGAGAAGTTGGGGTGTCGACTGTGGAGCTTTTGAGCATTTTAGTTGTTTTCTCATTTATTTTGCTTTCACGTTTGCATTTGCATTGAAAATTCGTCTGTTACTTTTGATTAATGATTGCATATGAGTTATGCTGATAATTCCTTTGTAGAGACATTTGTCTGGAAGTGTGCTACAACATCAGGGACTCCACCATCTCCTCGTGATAGCCACTCTTGTTCATCTTGGAAAAATAAAATTATCGTAATAGGAGGTGAAGATGCGCATGATTATTATTTGTCTGATGTCCATATCCTTGATACTGGTATCGATCTGTTCCATCTCTTTCTCTTAATTTTACTGAATTGTAATATCTGTATCACAAATATAAATATACAATTAATAGTGCAAAATAAAGGATTTTTATTCAGAATATCACGATGTTCTTTGAAATGTGTGTATTATTAGATACTTTAATCTGGAGGGAGCTGAGTACATCAGGCCAATTGTTGGCTCCTCGAGCTGGTCATTCAACTGTTTCTTTTGGCAAGAACTTGTTCGTTTTTGGGGGATTTACAGATGCCCAAAATCTGTATAATGACCTTTATATGCTTGATATTGGTATGTTCTTTATAGCTTATACGAATATTTTTTCGCTTTTTGAGTTTTTGTCTGTGTTGTACTGTGATTTAACTGTTTAATTAAAATATAATCTTACTGTGAATGCCATTGCTGTGGCTTTATAACTCTTTTTAAATTGAGAATTTAGTCCTCGTGGAGCAGCACTGCAAGTAACAGGTTGTTTGCAAACTTATTTCTGCACATTTCATTGGTGCAAAATGCTTTTCAGATTTCTTCAGAAGATATTCAATCATTTAGATTATGAGAGTTCACGTTTGTCATTTTAGCTTATAAATTAATGGAGGGTCTTGCTCCAAATTTCCCAAAATTACTGTTTCAGTGACTATTGTTATATATATATGGTAATTTCTCAATTTTTAGAAAGACTTATAGTTAATTTGATTAATCAATTCCTATTTTCTGTTCTGAAAGTTGCATGATAGTTTTCTTTTTCTTCTTGATCAATATTAATTAAGTTGGGATTCCTCATATAATATTTCATTTCTTACTGACTGTAGACACTGGTGTTTGGACAAACGTTACATCTGCAACCAATGGGCCTTCTGCTAGATTTTCTGTGGCTGGTGACTGTTTAGACCCTTTTAAGGGGGGTGTTCTTGTATTCATAGGTGGTTGTAATAAAAGTCTCGAGGCCCTGGATGATATGTATTACCTATATACAGGTTCAGCAAAGTGAATTTATTTGCTATTTTACAACATAACCTTTGGTTCTGGTCTTTCTCTGGTATCTCTAACCAATTGTGATATATATCTGACTTTTAGGGATTTCTCGGGAAAGTGAACAGAGACCAGAGAAGTTATCTTTAAGGAAGCAATTGAAACTGAAGTGCCAAGAACAAAATCCCAATCCTAGCCAAAATCAACTTCTAGTAAGATATGGTGTGGGTTCTGATATGGGCCAGATCATGTCAGTGTTGAACTATAGCCAGCCAAGTAAGAATTTGTTGTCTTCATACATAAAGTTTTTGATTCATCGATAGTAAAGTTGAATTTTCTCTTGGAGTCCATTTGGTGGAGAAAAGAAAAAGAGTGGGTGGAAATGAAATAAAGTGAATGCAAATATGCGAGAATTAAAGGGAAAATTAAAGGTGTTTGATTAAAAGTGTGAAAAATAAGGAAAAAGCCAGAAAGGTGAAGGAAAATTGGTGAGAAATAAATGGGAAATGTATTGGTGCGTTCCACTATATTTCCGTTCAACCAAACAACCAACACTATTTTCACTCTTTCCGCCTATGTCCATGCTACCAAACTGAGCAATAAAGCCTTATGGTTTTAAACTATGATATATGGATAAATAGATCCTTATTGTACCTTTATATGATGTGATATGTATACGAGATTGTTGGTTGCCTTTGCCTGACTACGATATATGGATAAATATATTTGTTTTATTTTGTACATATTATCATTACCCATTTTCTAAATTTTTTTAAAAATTTATCATATTGTAGCCTAGTCTCTACCTGTATCTCCCAACATAAGTTTTAAACTTTTAGCCTATCCATCTTGGTATGTTGGATTTAAAATGTTTTTCAAGATTCTGTTGGGGCTCACTGTTAAAGATTTGTGTAGTTTGGCTAATTAAATTTAAGGCAGCAAGAAGGTGTTCCTTGTTGGACTCTCCATGAGATCCAATTAGTCAAGTTTGTGTTTGTGAAAATATAGTTCTTGCAACTACTATGTATTAATCTTAGATATGGATTGTAGTTATGGCAATTGGCGAGTCAGTGATGAATAAATTAATGATTCCTCTAATAGTTTTGATTTCCGTTATTTATGAGAATTAAAATGATAAATGACTATTTACGTTTTATAGTACCGCGTAGGGACAGCTAAATATCCACTATCATAAATGCAGGTAGGCTAAATATGCCAATAAATCAATCCCTACCTCCTGGAAAGAAAATGTTTGAAGCCAAGGTCACTGAAAGCATCTCAGAAGGATATACTATTGAAACTGTTATTGATGGAAAACCTCTTCGTGGAATACTGTTTTTAAACAAGCCAAACTCTCTGTATTCAGCTGCTCATACTCCCAGTAGGTATGTCTTCCCCCCTCAGTCTCTTTCACTTTCAACATGTTGCTAAATTGAGTTCCTTTTTTATATAAGTTTGGTTTAACTTACGCTTAAATCACAAAGCAGGAAAAGGACTCTTGGTGAAATTGATAGTGTTGTCTCGAATGGTATACACTCTAACCAATTAAAGACTCCTAAATTACTCAAGCAAAATCAAATGGAAAACCAAGAAGCATTTTGTGGAGATACTTCAGAATCTCATGAACACCGGACTGAACCCATTGCAATGGTAATGTCAAGTAACCCAATGACTACGGATGCTTCTGATACTCAAAAGGTGAAGTTGTTTTCTCTACTTCTGTTGTTTAGAATTATAGAGAAAGGCCTGAGTAATGATTTCTATATCTTTCTGTCAGAGATTGGTCAATAGAACTAGTCTCAGAAAGAAACTAACCGAGTGATTCTGTTGAGCTTTGTTAGTGAAAGGAAGTTGGTCTTAACATTATAATTCATATTATCTTTTTTTTTTTTGTCTTAGACTTTGCTAGAACTGCTGCAAACTAGAGTATATACTGCCTGAAATATTGATTTTCAAATTTGTCTTTTTGAGGATATTGTATGTATGTTCCTTGCAAATGTTGCTCTAATGAAGATGCATTTCTGTAACTTCCTATTGAGTTTTTTTCGTTCTGATTTTTGAGGATCCCTGTGAACTGTAGCTGATGCAATTCATTTTGATATACTCCTGGACATTTGTACAATTATAATGTTTTTCCTTACTTGCCAATTTCCCATGGGTTAAAATATGTCCAATTTTATATATAGTATAACTTTCCAGTGATAAGACATTGTCAATCTCTAAGTGATAGGTCGTTTACTTGGATTTAATTGTGTACATGTTTGAAAGATCACCATTTTGTGTTGGGAAATGAGATGGTGAATCTCATCAGATTATTTGATGTCAAGCGAATAACTTTGTATCCTTGGGAACGTTGGGGTGGTCTGCAGGTTTCTGCCAACCCAGAACCAGAAGCTGCTGCTTTGAATCAAAATGATGAAAAACATGAAACACCCATATCCTTAAGTGGAAACTTGAAAAAAGATGACGCAAATGATGTGACAAGTTCCAAAGATGAGGTGCAAACAAATGATCAAACAAATATGCTAATTTCCAACTTCGAAGTTACAAGACATGATACAAAATTTGATGCTCCAAATGGCAACACTGAATTTCAGAAACCTGCTGCATCTGAGGGTGCTTTGTGCCTTTCCAATCAAGGTATGAAGTAGTTGGTCCACTTAGTCTTTTTCATGTGTTTTCACCGAATCACTTTGTTTTGGGGGGTTCAATTATAAACCTACTATTCCAAAAATTTATAAGTTAGATCTAACATACCATCTCATGCTAGATGCCTATTTGGGGCCAATTGTATTGGACGGATGGGAGGACAAGGATTGAACACTAAATTGCATGGTCAAAGGCTTTAAACTCTAGTACCAACTATCACTAAATCTTAAGTTGTTACGAGAAGGCATACTTTCATAGGTAGGGTCTCAAACTGGTTAGAATAGGAACAAATCTTTCCAGCTTGAATCCTGAGACCCCTGAAGGTCTGTTTGTTTTAACAGATTTACTTTAGGAAAGAAGGGTGTGGATTTGTGGTCGTGGTGAGCATTTGGAACTGGTGATTTGCAGTGATTTCGTAAGAAAGTTTAGTGGGCTACACGGTGTAAATCATCATCTTATTTTGGTGAGACATGAGAAGAAACTACATTGACTAGAAGTGTTGAAAATGTGACACATTTTTTAAGACATAATCGAACTGTGTGTGTGTGTGTGTGTGTTTTTCTTCTAATAATAATAATAATAATTTTCTAAAATAATATTATAAATAATAAATGAAATTATTAATAACAGATAAATCATCCTACTTTCCATTCATTTTCACTTTCTTTCAATTCAGCCTAACAACCTTCCTTTTCACTCTAATTCTCTTTCTTTCTTTCCACTCCTTCACTTCATTTAAGGTATGTGTTATATTGATATGCAACACAGGTTTATCTATATTATTTTTTTGGAATTAAGATTTCAAAATAATTAATGTAATAGATTTCTGTTACAGAGCATTTTCTATTTCATTTTTGACGTTATTTCTCTTTTATTGTCAATGTTTATGCACCATAGTTTTCCAATGAGATTAATTTTTTATGACTGGCAGGTGCAGTGGCGGTGGATTCCACAACTCCAAGAGTCAGCGAAGCAGAAAAATTAATTTGAACACAGAAGATAATGGCTGGTGGTAACTTTGTCTGCTAGGCATTTGTACATTCCTCTTCTCAAGGTGATCATAGAGGTCAATATAACTGACTGGTGATATAGGCTAACGTGTTCCACTGGTGGGATATGCAATTATATGCTCACTGACACCCTTTGGTCTGAATTTTTGATTGAACAAAACCTTTATTACTTTTAGGATTAGGTAGTGATAGAAGCAGTTCTATTACATTCATGCCTGTTTTCATTTTATTGCATGGAAAGAAAATTTTGTTTTATTGGTGCCTGGGCATCAATATTATTTCCAAATGCAGCTTTACCTATTAAATTGCAAAGCTCAAGAGTTACTCTATTGTTCTTTTTTCGTCTTGTAGGACTCTTGTTTTGTCATTTATTTCTCTGAAGTTGAATTGAGGCATTCGTGTTTCACTGAGGTGTAATAACGTTAAGGTTAGCCCCGGTATTTGTTGGTGTTAATCTGGTGCCCTGTCCTTGTGGAACAAGTTTACTGCACTGAATCAGCAAGTAGCATAGATGAGGATTTTCTGGGTAGATCAAAACTGGAAAAATAGAAAACAGAATTCAGTGTGAAGTTGGAAAGAAAAGGATCAATTTTAGTCCTATGAGAAATTATCTTGATGCTCAATTTTAGTAAAATTACAAGGGTCATTCTCGGAATTGAACTGTAACTAAAGGTAAGCCTTTTATTAATCATCAAAAAGGTTATCCATTGTCTCTAATTGCTTCAGACACCTACTGAAGGCATCTAATTAGGTAAATATACACATTAAGCAAAGAGTTGCTGACAAAAAGAGTGAATCCACCAAGTATTATTATTACTTGCCTGAATTGTCGGTAATTGTACTTCGAGTAAATGAAAAATACACATGCCATTTGGTGCTGTCTTTTTATTATGTTATTAAAATATACTGATTTTGATATATAAAAATAATTTTTAATATATTTTAAAATATCAAAATTTGTATTTTAAAGGGAAAGCGTAGTAAAAATCCAAATTCCATTTTATCTGTTAGATTATCTTGACAGGGTTTGAGTTAATTTCTTCTTTAGTCATATGACTAGTTAAGAAGTTCATTTATCGTATACTTATGAAAATCATAAAGCAAAGTATGGGCAATGGCACTTTTCAGAAGTTTTAGCTTCTTGATTATACGGTTATAGAAGCTCAACTATATGTGTTTACCTTTTGCATTCAAGCACCTTTTTTTTGCAGTATTCTCATCACTTTGTTATCATCTTTATGCGGGTAGTTGTAATACAACTGAGCAGTTCATTAAACCAACCAGTCACCATTCTTAAAAACATGTTCCATGAACATTAACCAGTCACCATTCTTAAAAACATGTTCATGAACATTTTTCTACTTCATTTCTATTCTCCTCAATTCCTCTCTTCGCAAAACATGTCTTTCCTGGTCTACAAACTTGATCTGTTCTCATTCTTCAAGCGGCAACAAGTATGTTTCATTCCCAACTAGTAAATAAATGTTTCATTCCCAACTAGTAAATAAAAATAACTAGAAATCTAAATTAGAATTAAACCGTTACAATTAAACCGTACAGGTCTCTGGCGTCTTCTCCTAGTCAAATTCATTAATTAAAAAACATAGAATTAGTGGCTGATTTTCTGTCTAATTTCTTGAACTTGACATGCTCCAAATATCTAAATTTTATCGTCTAGCCTTTTTGGAGGTTTACTTCAATAGCCTAATGCTTGTCATTAGTATTTCATTGAAAAGCAGTACTAAATCATGTTATGGGTAAAGTCTTATTATTGTTGCCTAGTGATTTATATGAGGATTTTTTTTATCAGTATTAATTGCGTGGTGAAGAATATAAAATGCCAAATACAAGGAAGAGATGGGTGCCAAAATAAAAGAATGCCACCTGGTACCATATTGTCTTTTATTGACTACACTTTCAATCCGTGACATTGTTGTTTATCTTCTACACAATCCCAAAAAGTGTGAATATAAAATTTCTATTAAAACAAAAGTAAGACATTCTCCTTTCACTGGTAGAAGTACCTCTTCCCTGCATCTAATAGGAGTCTAAGCTTTTGCAAATTATAATAAAGGCTACAACAAATTTTATCTGGCTAGGCAACAATTATTTTGACTAACCGAATTTGACAAATCTCGTGGTAGAAAAAAAAATAGACTCAGGAAAATATCCAAAATTTTGTTTTACTTTAGATCTATTAAATGGCGTCTTCTGTAACTAAAATACGAACATTTTATTACATGTTTTTGGTAAAATGTCTAATTAAAAAAATATTATTTAGGTCTATCATAATTTTAAAAAGAATTAATATAATAATTTTCTAAAATTTATAATTTAGTATATAAGTTTTATTATGATTATAAAAATAAGAAACAAATTTTATATATAATCAGAAATATTTAAATTATATATATATATATATATATTAAATTTTAAATAAATGAATTAATTTCTTTTTTTTTAATATTTGTCTAACCTTGTTCATAAATAAATTTTAAATACATAAATCTTAATTTTCAATCTATATAACTATAAATATATGTCTCAGTGTCTAATGTTTTGAAGATTATAGGATACATTATACTTGTCATAATTGTAGCTTAACACCCCTCGTGAGGAGAAGTGAGGTGAGAACAACGTTGGATTTCCCTGGTGATAAGGCAAGTATGGGTATTGGATTGGATTGGAATAGTTAATATTGGTAGCTAGTTGTAGACAAAGAAATGACAGCTTTGGCTATAATTGTTTCCCTGATTGTAGAGAGAAGAGTATTATTGGTGGAGCAAGGTCTTACAAGAAAGGTAATAAATGTTTGGTGGGAAATGGGGTAGAGATGATTATGATATGTTTGCTAGTGTTTATGGATGTGGGGTTCCATTCATCTGCTCAATCTTTATTTTTCTGTCACCACATTTACAATCACCCTCACTTTCCATTCCTCCACCCTACTCCATCACCTACCACCGCACATAAATCAATGCAAACTCTGTGATCTTCTTCATGCCCTGCATGCTCATACCATTAACTAATTCAATGTCTTTGGAAATGAGATCAACTTGTAGAATCAAGTCAAATCAACAAAAGTCAGTTTTATATGGCTGCAAACGCCACTCTTAAATTATAGAATGTCAAAATTGTTCTTTTTATATTTCTTTTCAAATAATAAAAATAGGCTTCCTTTATGTAGAAATTTTGATCTCAATATTTTGTTACAAAATACATACTTTTTTTAAAAAAATATTAAAGTTAATATTTTGTTTACTTCTTCCATCATGGTCCATAACAGAGTACTGCTAAACTATTCTTAGGACTGATCCCCTTAAGTTATTTTCAGTAATATAATTTGAATCTTTAAAAGAGTTTCATTTCACGATTATGCCCCATTAATATACTTATATTCTTATATTTGATTAATAATTTATTTATCAAGCTATAATTATCCTATGTTTTATAAGACAGTCATTGAACAAATTATATATATTTACATACGAATAAAATTAAAATTCAACACTAATCTTTTATATAATTTTAGCCTCTAGATCATATGAGAAAAAGCTAACATTATCATTTTTTTACATCTTCTACACTTTGATCTTTAAAAGTCTATCATGTGTAACACTAACCTTGTAATAGTTGGACAAGTTATCTATTATCTCAAACTAAATTTAGGAGTTTTCCTGAATTATAACAAAATGTATTTGACTTATCATAACTTTTTACTATTCCTGGAGACCTTTTCAAATCTCCTACCAAATATAACTAGAGGCGCAGGTTAAGGTGGGAGACCTTCTTAAATCTCCTACCAAAGATAAATTTAGTTATATTTGTAAATGTGTTACGAAAATTTGAAATTAAAGATTTCATTTTTTTTTCTTTTTTAAATATTTTTTCCAATTATCCCTTGTTCATTTTTTTTCTCTCTTACCTTATTTGGTGACATAACACCCATTTATGTGAATGAAGCCCCTTTATGTTAGTGTGAGACTAAAGGACAGAAATTAATGCAAAGTCAAGGCTAGTTACTATAAAAAATGAAAAAACAAATAAAGAAACAACGGAATAAGGTTATCTTTTTGCTAACATGAAATTAGCTTTTGACTTGACTGATTATGGTCATGAAATATATTTACCTATTTAATTTTTTATTTTTAAATTTATAGTGAAAAGGTCTAGTCAAAATCCATGAATCTCCACTACAAGAACCCCAATTATGAGAAATACCATGCAATGTCAAACGTTGAGGACTCCGACGAAAAACAGATCCAAAAAGAACATATGGTTGCCCACGTGCGGCACTTTCACTCCTTGCTTCCCGCAACCTCGGAGCAAAAGTGGTTTAATTTATTTTTGTTCGTTATTAGAAAACTATTTTTTTGTCGTTTCAAATCACCATTTGCATTCAACAAGATTTGCTGACATTATTAGAAACAAAGTACTAGGTCACAAGCTCAAAGTAGTTAATGAATGTGATTAAAATATTATCGTGGTTATTACTTATGAGTCCCTTGTTGGCAGAATCATACTAGCTCCATAATCAACCTAACCCTATAATTAATAAAAACATCACTCTCTTAAGTCACTCACTTAACATTTTGTTGTTGTTAAGCTAAACCTCTCAATATCACAACTGCCTAATTCATAATTGTGAGTAATTTTATAAGAATTTTACAGTTAGTGGAGTGATATGTTTAATGAATCTCATTAAAATACAAATTCATATTATATTAAAATGAATTTGGAGTTATATAAAAGAACAGTTTTTCTTTAAGCAATTGACAAAAACGCTGACCATCAATTGTTACAATTTCGGTTTTATCTATTTTTCCACAACTTCAGTTACAAGCTTTCAAATAAAAGGTTTTTTTTTTTTTTGGAGGAACAGGCTTTGAGGGGGGACAAGGTTAGTAATGTTAAAATGTGATTTATACGAGAGAAAGATAGACAAATAAATTAAGGAATCTTACATAAATAATAACAATAACAATTTTAACTGTTGTAACTAAATAAACGTAGATCCACAATTATCTCATTAATTCAAGTTGGTTATGTTATTCTAATTTAAATTGAAAAATGTTGGTTACTCTTCCTCCTAATTACATTTATTCCATGCAAAAGGCTCAATCAAACCGATGATTGTTGATATTCCCCAAACACTATTTGGTTGAATTAAAGATAAAAGCTTTAAGAGTGATGAGAACATTTTTAAGAAAATTATTGGTATCTTAATTTAACTTTAAGATATAACATTATTTTTTTTCCATTGAAATATTTTTACATGACATCAAAGGTTTATTAAAAATAGACTTTATATTTTTTCACTAACAAATAAAATCACCAATATTGATTTATGCAAGTGGTACGCTTATATATTCTAAGTATAATAAAACAGAATCCCTATGTAATAAACATATTAGATCAACAACAAACACAATATCACAAAGTTTAATTTTTTTACATAATTGAACTGGAAAAATAGATTTACTTAAGTAATGTGTGTGATCCAACAATTTTTAAAATGAAAGTTTTCAATAAAATTTAAATTTATTCTTTTCAAGTAGTTTACATCAAGCAATTTAAGACGAGCGAAGTTAAAATATACAATTCGTTAAAAAATATTTATTATGAAATTAAAATCGTTTTATAATTTTTAAAAATGTATTTAATTCAAATTCTATCAAAAATATTTCTTCTAAGTAAATAGTACCTTAACCCAATTTCTTGGGGAAGAGAAATAGGAAGGGTAGTCGTATCTCAGTGTGGAGGACAACAGAACTGACCCACCGAACTTTTCTCAATTTTGTTGTCTTTCTCACAATGAAAATACTATATATAATATATAACCGAAACAAAAGTCATGGACTTTCTGACCCAGCTCTGACCAAATTGAGTGCCCATTTTCACGATTCTCCATTTGTTCTTCTCAGAGGAGAAACATTGAGACAATTCTTCTTGGATCTGCAGAAATTCATTTGCACTATATATTGGAACTAGTTCATTTAGGTAGTTCAAGCTATTGTGTATGTATTTTTTCCACTGCGTTTTTTTTTTTTTGCAAATTTTAAGGAGCATTGTCTCTTTTTTATTTGCCTGTTTCATTATTTTTGGTAAAACCAATACCCAAATGATAATAAGTCCTAATTGTAAATTTTTGGAAAGGCAGTACTGTCGGCAAAATTTCCTCTCTTTCATATTTTGTAAGGAACCAACTCTATATTATTTGATGAAATCAAGCAGAGAATATTTTGCATGAAATATTCACTATGGCCCTGTAATTTAGCAATTACATTGTTTATGTGTAGCTAATGGAAATCAACCTCTTTGAAGATGCTGCATATGGGACTGCAAAACATAGACGAGAAGACTTGCTCCATTGACACCTACTTGTCTTATGAACTGTGCCAAGGACTAAACTTTAGAGGGCAATGGATTGATTTTTTGGATGGTAAGGACTAAGGACCCTTTTGAGCTGTCTGAATTACCTGATTCTGTGTTGTACTAATTGTTGCTTAATTGAATCAGCAAGCTTCATTTGCAAGTTTGCATTTTTGTCTAGTGTTAGCAGATTTGGAGTACAAATGATGAAGCTTTTATGAAGAGGGAGTAATTGTAATTGATTGTGGTAGTTGAGAAGTTGAGTTTAATTAGAGAAGAAGAGGTAGATATGGCAGCAAAGTTCTTGCATTCTTTAGCAGATGACAGCCCAGATTTAAAAAAGCAGATAGGATGCATGACTGGGATTTTCCAACTCTTTGATCGTCACCACGTTATTTCTTCTTCCCGCATTACCCAGAAAAGGCTTCCTCCAGGTAATCCTTTGGTAGTTGTTGATCACGTGTTCAATAAATTTAGTTTGTCAGCGTGGCTTTCATGAGTTGATCGTTTTCATTTTTTCTTTGTGTTCCTGTCATCAATCTCACATGTTTTATCACTAGTGCTGTTCCTTAATGGTTGATTTGTCACAAGGATACTGTCTTAGGTTTTAACTCCTTTTGTTTGTGTTATTCCCTTTGAAGTTCATTCGATACTTTGTACATAGTGGTAGATTAGGTCTCCATAAAATAATTACCACATGACCTCTGCACCACTCAATGTTGGTTCTTGGTCTTGTGTGTCTAACGTTTCTGTTTTCGTCAAAGGTAATTCTCACTTCAATTATGACAGCCTGGAAGGAGGTTCTAATAGCATACACCAGCAACGATCAACAGCAGTAAGAACCTTTCTTTACATGTTCCACAAATTATCTATTGTTTTACTCTTCAAAATTTCTTGAACAATATTTCAATTTGAGGAATGTAAGTTCTGATACCAGATCAAAATTTTGGTCGAGTAAATTTGTACTATATACTGGTGTCAGATGTAAAAAGGCCGAAAATTGGTTGTTTGTTATCTTCCTCAAAATCGTTTCAGGATTTGCCGATTTTGTTTGTTTCTTCCTAATTTAGTGGCTTAAATTCTGTTTTTACCCTGTGTCTGCATGCAATGTGCTGAAACTACCATCTTGTCTGAAGTGCGCGTAATTGAATGGAACTAAACATATGCAATTTGGTGAGTTTGTTGCAGGATACGAGGGGTATGACTGATAAGCACAAAAAAATTTCAGCTGAATCATCAAGAACCTCATTCTCTTCTTCTTGTTCATCATCAATGTCCTCTTTGGACTATAAAGCTGAAGCAGATGCTCCCTTTGACAGGATTGGTTTTCCTAAAACTCCTATTAGGGAGCCAGTTATGAACCAAGCAAGTACCTCTCCCCACTTAGGATCTCCATCCCTTGACCTGAGGGATGTGGTGAAGGAGTCTATATACGGGGAAGCCAGAGGACTGTCCAACGAAAGGGATTCCCCGAGACAATATCAGCTGTCTAAATCTGCTGATAGAAAACAAACTCCTATTGATCTAAAGGAGTCCTTGAAAGTTCTTGCTAAACTTAGAGAAACACCAAGGCATTACGTTGAAGCTAAAGAACTTCCTAGATTATCAAATGAAGTAAGAGATGGACATTGGCATTCCATCTCAAAGGATGCTCCTCGATTTTCTTATGATGGAAGAGAAACAAGTGAGATATCTTTTGACTCACATGACATCTTGAAATGTCCACAAAAGCTGAAAGAGCTTCCTAGACTTTCACTGGACAGTAGGGAAAGTTCATGGCGCGGAAACAGTTCTGATTCAAAACCCATTAACCTCTCAAGAAATTTCAGTAATACAGGTGGTGCCTCCACCTCAGTTGACAGCATTTGTGGTCAACAACAGCGTTCAGCATCCCAGAGAAGTCCACCTAGTATTGTAGCAAAATTAATGGGCTTGGAAGCATTGCCAGAATCCTGTGTGGCTAGTAATACCAGCTCAAGTTTGAGTGAAACTGACTCAACTCAAGGTAATGCTCAGTTTAGGAAAAATGGATTCGTTAGATCACTTGGAGTTTCTAATTTCCCTGAAGTCCCATTGAAAGAGAAAGAGATGACTTCCCCGCGGCGGAAGAATCTTGATTTGGTTGGGAAACCAATCTTGAGTACAAGGTTTCCTATTGAACCTGCACCGTGGAAGCAGCAGGATGGAAACCAAAGCTCTGAGAAACTAACTTCCAGGGCCATAAAACCTACAGCAAGAACTCCAGATTCATTTCCTTCAGTTTATAGTGAGATTGAGAATAGATTGAAGGATCTTGAATTTAGACAATCTGGAAGGGATCTCAGAGCACTCAAACGGATATTGGAAACAATGCAAGTAAAGGGTCTGCTAGAGACCAGAAAAGAAGAACAAGATTCAAATGTTGTTCGAAATAAAAGAGACTATGAACTAAAACCGACATCAATTCAGCATTCTATGAGGCAGGAAATAGCCTGGGAATCTGGTTCTGCAGTGGCTATAGAGTCACCAATAGTGATCATGAAACCAGCAAAAATTGTTGAGAAAACTGGAATTTTTGCTTCTTCAGTCTTTCCAATCGATGAACTTTCTTATTCCCACAAACTTCAGAGTGGTGGTGTACATGTACATGATAAAAAGGGGACAGCTTCCAGTCAAATAGCAAAAGATCAGTCTCCTAGAAATAGTCCCAAGGATGCTTCTACCAGTTTTAGCGAAAAGAAAGCAAATAGTATCAAGGCTATAAAATCAACACAATCCCAACCAAGGTCCACACAATTTCCAAAAGAAAATGGCCCAAGCTCAGTAAAGAATTCAGGATCTGCTAGCCCAAGAATGCAACAGAAGAAGTTAGAATCGAAGAAGCAATCCTGCCTTCTTACCCCATCATCAGATTCAAATAATCCCAGAAGGCAGTCCTGTAAGCAGACCTCATACTCAGATTCTCCCAGTCAAAAACTGAGACCTAAAGTCCATAATTCACAGAGCAGCGATGACCGACTTAGTGAGACTAGCAATGAACTGAGAAGTTTAAGTAGCCAGTGGGATGAAGTATCTCTGCAATCAGACAGTATCACTTTCGACTCAAAGATGGATATTGAAGTTACCAGCAGGTTACAATCTGCTGAAATTATTGATAGCCCATCCAGGAAGGTTAATGAGCATTTGGTTTCAAGATCCATGGATAAGGTTAGAACTACGATGATCTCTTTTCATTCAATCATTCTGATTAAAACCATGAGAAAATCAAAACTTTTAGCAGTAATGTAATCCAATTATCAGTTGATATGTAAATTTTACTTAATTTTGCAGAAATCAACTCTGAGGTGGGATGAGGATGAGTCAACTCCAGAACTTGCAACACGTGCCTCAGATCATCCAAGTCTTGGATCAGTTGTCGATGTCTCAGTGTACAAATTCGGTATGCCATCCCCAGTAAAGAGTATATCCAATTCTGGTAAAGGTAATATTTCTGTCTTCCAAATCACAATAAAAAATTGAGTTTTATAGTCAGAATAAAAAAAGACAAATTATTGGTTTTGACAGTCAGTTCATCCTCAAGATTGATTGCAACTTTATGTTTAAAAGAAGTTTTAGTCGTTTTCTAATGAAATGCTACCTCATGTAAGAGATTGAAAATCCTTTTCTTATGATGGATTGACCACACCTAGAGTTGACCATGCTTATATCGCACAAAGACGTCAAAGTAATTTGTCACATAGATATGATGATGATGCATAGCTGTACTCCTTTGAGTCACTGATTTTTCAAGTCACTTTCAAATGGTTTACATATCAAATTTTCTCAAAGGCAACTGTGATGAGCATCACAATCAAGGTGCCTTAGGCTTTATGTTTTCTTCCTGGCATAATCTTTATTTTCTGAAAAAATAGAAGCAAGTATTCACTAGAGAAGGAAATTTTAATGTGTATTTTTCACATGTAATAGTCTAATATATAATGTGCAATATTTTGTTCGTTCCTATAGACTATTTACCAATAAGCTCAAAATCTGCAGTTGACAGCGCTGAAGAATCTAAAGAAAATTATCATACAGATCAGTGGAGCCCTGTAGATGGCCTCTTCGTTAACAACATACGATATAGAGAGATCAACCACAAGAAATTGCAAAGCATAGATCGCCTTATTCAAAAGCTTAGACAGCTAAACTCAAGTCATGATGAAACTAGAATCGATTACATAGCTTCCCTTTGTGAAAATACTAACTCAGACCACAGATACATTGCTGAAATACTGTTGGCTTCTGGTCTACTACTGAGAGCTTTGAGTTCTGAGTTGCTTACATTTCAACATCACTCATCAGGTCATCCCATTAACCCTGAGTTATTCCTTGTGTTGGAGCAGACCAAGTTAAGTAGTTTGTTTTCAAAAGAAGGAGGCAGCGCTGGGAAAAATGCTTACAGGGAGTTAAATACAGAAAAGTGGCACAGGAAACTCATCTTTGATACTGTGAATGAAATTCTTGGTACAAAGCTAGGCCCTTCTCGTGAGCCATTGTTGAAGCCTAATGGACTTACAACGAAATTCGTCACTGCACAAAAGCTTCTCAAAGAACTTTGCTTTGAGATACAAAAACTTAAGTATGTGAAGCCAGATTGCAGTTTAAAAGATGAAGGGGATGGTCTGAAAAGTATGCTAGGGGAAGATGTGATGCGTCACTCAGAAAACTGGGCAGGTTTCCCTGGTGAATTACCCGGGGTTGTGTTGGATGTTGAGAGGCAGATATTTAAGGACTTAGTTGATGAGTTTGTGATTGATTAAAGTTTGCGAGTGAAGAAGGTAAAGTAGGCACAGGAAGCTGTTTGGAAAGTAGTTCATTCCATTTGTTCCATTTCCTGCCAATCTCTAATCCATCATTTTGTTCATTTACAATTACAAATGATTTTTTTGTACAAGCCATGAAAGTTTAAGGATTAAGAGCTTTGATTGTTTTTGCTAAGCTGTGAAGTAACTTTAACACGGATTTACATCATAAGTATTCTCAAACATGTGTGTCTGTTATAACTTTGGCTTCTGATGTTGAGTTTGCTTCTGTAAGGGCACCAACTTCCTTGACATGAAAATATCGGAAGTTGCTTACCTCAATGAATGTGGAGAAAACAACTGGGAAATGCCATGCACATGTCTCTTGAAGAATTCATATTCTAGGCCAACAAAAGGGTCTAATGTCCATCTCCTTTTTACTATAAAATCTGCTACATTCTTGTAGAAAGGCATTGGTAAACCAAATTCCAAGCCATGGAAATCAGAACACTGTTCCTGATTGCACTTGTCACATTCAGTAGTCCGTTGTCATCAATCCAAAGACATGCAAAATGTAGGCATAGAATCAACTTCACTGAATTTTGTACTTACTGGTTAGTGAAGCTCAAAATAACTAATGCTTTGTGCTTTTTTGGAGTTGAACGGTTAATGAAAAGATAAAATTAACTGATGAAAAAATAGGCAGTGGAGAAATTAGAAGATAATTGCTATAGACTGAGTAAAACTATAAATAAATCAATGTGCGTATGTTTTATTAGATAAATATTAAATTAAAACATTGGAGTTCGTTTAGAAGTAGGAGGTTTGAATATATTGCATTACTCTTAAATTTAGATATGTTGCTGTTGTTCACAAAATAATATCAAAAAATAAAAATAAAAAACCAGAAGTATGGTGTAAATTTGGGCTAATTTTGTTTTATATTTAGTTTCCGTCAAAATATTCTGATAATATGCTCTTATAAATGAGCATTTCAGGAACGAGGTCATTTCACTTTGCCAATATCACGGTCTAAATATTATCTTCTTTAAGAATGATAAATGGCAATAAATATTTTGTAGAACTCTTAATGTTCAACAAGCCTCCGTAGCATAGTGGTAGTGCGTTCGCTTCGTAAGCGAAAGGTCGCGAGTTCGATCCTCGCCGGGGGCTTTTTTCATCCAAAGTTTTAGCTTTTGTTGATGCTCAAACCAAACACCACTCATGGTGACCGTCCAATTCTCAACCCTATGCATAAAAAAATGTTTTCTTACATATTTTTTATTTTAAAAAAATTAAAGTTATCTTTACATTTTCAAATTCCTATTCTGAAATATAAAAATACATTCCAAGATAATTTTGAAATGACTACTTGGCAATGTTTTGAAAATGGGATGTAGCAATAAGTTCATTAATCCAGAAACAGATTATATTATTCTAAAATATTGACAAATTACATTTTGGATTTTGTAACCAAGAAACATCAATAAACAAAAGAAAAAGCAAAAATGAAGTATTTAATAGCCCACTTATTAGTTCAAGAAAACCATGGGAAACTGAACACAGGATGGTTAATGAGCTGGGCTCATTGCATTGTTGACCAAAGAGTTCTTTGAGCTTTTATGTTTCTCTTTCTGTGTAAGCAAAAAAAAATCTTATGCATATCTCTCTTCCTAATTTTGGGAACAAAAAAAGAATTGGAAGTAGCATGAGTGGTCCCTTATCTATCTAATGTTCATGATAATCAACAATTGATTGGAGTACATGATTTTGTTTGAAGGCAAAGAGTACTCTTCTCATCTGCATCCCTACAAAGTGCATGCAGCTTACCTATATGCATATGTTTTTTCTTCTTTTATAACTCTATATGGATACAAGAAGTAGTTCAACACCTTAGCCACACACAAAAGAATAGTAAAAGAAGAAGAAGAAATAGGACCACTGTGTGATATATATAGAAGGGTTTATATATGCTTATAGTACTACAAAATGACATATTATTTCTTTGTTATCCTTATTAGTATAATCATAACAATAAAAGGAAAAATGAACCTAATTTATGCTACGAAGACAAATTTGTGTTTGAAATTTCTGTCATACTATTTTGTCAATTTATTTAATCTTTAAAACACAATAATAAATATGGTAGCTACTAAATAAAGTTAATGAATTAGCAATAATTAGAAGTTAAATTTGTATTTTCAGGATAAAGATGAATTTCCAAGAAAATTTTTCCGTTGAATAAAATTAAATGAATTATGCTTCAAATTTTAATTAAATTTTCGTTTTATTACTTAAAATTGTTATTGACAATTATAATCGAATTTAATTAATAAGCATTCTCTACCTATTATGGTTCGAATAGATTTGTTATATGCATAGGTTTTGCGAGCTGAATTTGATTCAAATAGTAATAAGCTGGCAAACTAATTACAAAATATAAATTCAATAACACATTGTTTATAGTAGTTGTTAACAAATAAAGTAACATTTTGTAAATAAATACAACTTTATACCGGTTTCAAATTGAAGTGATGTGCTTCTACCCAAAATCCCCCCACCTTCTAAACTGAGGATTTTTGTAATAGGAAAACAAAAATGAAAATTTTTATTAACATATAAAAAAAACTTACAAACATTACTCTATCTCATTGGTGATAAATTTGTTCCATAAAAAAATTTAATAGAAGCAACTTCCTGTAAAAGTTTTTAGATAAAGGCCTCCATAGATGGTCTCTTTTACATCATCTATTAAATGAATGTTTTAATCCTTTAATTATTTTTCAAATATCTTATGTTTTGAAAAAAAAAAAAATTTGGGATTTGCACATAAAGATAGTTTACTTAATACCATAAAATATGACTCATCCAGAATAAAGTGAAAGGACTAAAAGAAAGGCGGTGTGAAAATCATACCAAATTGACATAGTTATCAAACCAACTTCAATCAGGTAAGTAAATTGTTTTATCATATTACATATAGTAAAATTCATTAAATCTGATTTAATGCTTTTCTGATTTTCTCGTAACTAAAATATTTTCTGATTTTTCACCATTATATTATTTATACTTTTAATGCTATTAAATAATATTATAACACATAATTTATTTAATTATATTAAATTTTTTAATTTAATAATTAAATGTGAAAATTAATTTCTTAATCAAATATCATAATACTTGTTTTATGTGTCACTTCTTAAATTCAAAATTAAACAGTAATATATTAATTAAATTAATAAATTAATTAAGATAGTTACCGCAAACTTTTCAGTCTTTTAATTTTTTCCATTTTTAACAACTCTGAATTTATTTAACTATCACATAAAATATCAAATATTAAGTAATTAACTCATCGTGAATCATTTAAGAAAAATATTTTTCTTACCTCAGTCAATTCATGTTGGTATTTTAAGTTTTAATTTTATTGTAAACTTTAGAGTTGATAAATTCCTTGATAAATAATTGTTAATTTCACAAATATTTAATGATATATAATATACATTCAGTACTATAGAGGTGTCTCAAATTAATAACAAATAACTTTTAATTAACGTCATAATTTAATATCAAAGAATATGTATTCTCCTTTTAAGAATCTCCTATTATAATATTAATTATTAAAAATTTTAATTTGATTCAATTTATTGAAATTACTAATATCATATTCATAATAATCTTATAATCAATAATTTAGATAAAAAATAATTAAAATTAAAATTATAAAAATAAATAAATCTCATTATCATAATCTTTATAATAAGTTTCTTGGATCTTTTGTGATAAAAATTATCGATGACAAGTTTTGTTTCTCTTTATATTAGTATTTATTATTGATTTACAGTGTTTTTATAATATGTGCCAACGTTTTGTTTTATTTAGGTTGGTTGGAAATTTTGTTTTGTTTTTTAATTCTCATATATTTGCTTTAGTCTCCTATAATTTTTTTTTCAATAATATATTTTATGTGGTGGTATATGATTAATAATTTTTTAGAGTCTCATATTAGTTGAAATGTCAAATTTAGCAAGAGTCCTTTATTTTAAATTTTTTTATGATAATAATTATTTTATCGAGACATATATATTAAACCATATAATATAATACCATTATTTTCAAGTTAATTACATAATATTTGAATATTAGACATAGGTATTAATTTGTTCCCAATCCCAAGAGAGAGTCATGTTTTGTCTCAAAAACACAAACAATGAGAAAAGCCACACTGAAATGCATCCCTAAACCGTTCAACACAACAAGAAGATGCAACATATCTTAGAATCAAAATATACGTTACTATAACATAATATCAGTTTTCTATTGAACAATGTACTTCATATAATTTAGGTTTATTTCTTCTTTACTTTTCTACTTTTATTGAAGCTTTATGAGGGGTGCAGTAATTAATTGTAAAGCTGACCTAAGCTAATACAAAAATTAAGTGTAGGGTAATGTGGCACACCAAACTTCACATGGCACTGCTAAGTGTTGTAAGAAAATAAAATGGCATGTCCATAAATGTAACTGCTTCGTCTTTATTGCTTCCCATTTTCTTTCTTACTTTTGAAACCTTAGAATTGGGACCACCATGTAAAATTTTTGGCTTTTTTCTTTGATGACACCTTTAAAGGACCCTTTAAAAACCCAACTCGCTGCAACTACTTAGTCTCTTTAATTTATCTTGGATCTTGTGATATATTATTGTCTACTGGCAGGAGAGACTGCTTTCAAAATCAGTACTCTGCTTGACATTTCATGTTGCTTCCTTTTCATCATCAGAAGAACTGCAGATTCCAAAACATTTTCTCACTTTTTCACTTTGTGTTAGAAGGATGCTTCTATCAGTTCATGCCTTCATCAATATGCTGTTAAAGAGGGTACAAAGATGAAGCAAGATAGGATTTCCTATCTCCCCCCACTATATATGTACACAAAGAGAGACATCAAGAGCTGAGACACATCTTTGCCCTCTAATACCATCTTTATCTTTGTCTTAACTTTTTTTTTAAGCTTTTCTTTTTGGCAAATTATCCTGTGAGAGCCTTTAACTGATCATAGGACTCAAAAAATAACAAAACTATTACAACATGTCGTTCTTTTCTCACATGAGCTTTGTTTGGTTTTCATCATGACTTTCTTGAATTGATCATAGATGTTAATTTCTTTTGTAGTTATAATAGTTTAGATAGAGGACTATTATCACTTGCAGCTCCATAAGCCTTCATTGCCTTTTTGTCTCTATCAAGTCTGATTGGCGCAGCATGCATGGTTAGTTTGCATGCATGAGAGATTAAATTACCCAGGAATGAAGTGATTGGACCAGGGTTCCAAAAGTTGTTTTACTAGTCTGATTTTTTTAGTATTTTAAAGTCGAAGTTAAAAAATAGCATATTAATTTGAAGGTAAAATTGTGTAATAGTTTTAATAAACATATATTTTGAAGGTATTCTTAAGAATTTTTTTTAAGAGATACACTTACAAATTTTAGAAATAGTTAAATGTAACCAATCACCTTTTTAAATATACTATAAAATTGTTAATTATAATATTTTCAGGAATATATAACTTTTATGATTGCATAAAATAAATATCCCTTAGTTCAATTTACGACAATAAGACGCTTTATTATAATTTTTCACATAAAACATTCATGTCCACAATGCGATCAGTAGGTGATTTAATTTAAAACCTTGTTAAAATGTGGGATTATAGAAATGATTAATACATATCATTTTGTGGTTTTGAGTGGACTTTGAGAAAGCCTTAGCCCTCCTTTTATTTTCAAAAAGAAAAGGGCGTTTGGCTTGCAAGTTAGAACTATCCCCGTGAGCACATGCTTTTATACCATAACTCCAAATAAGGCACAGGCTATTTAGCTTTTTCGCTTGTTCTATTTAGATACTAAACCAAACCATACCACACGCTTGGAAGACAAAAACATACACACACATATACACGTATTTTATATATATATATATATATATATATATATGAAAATTTGGGAAATTATGCTTGACATTCTCGATTGCAGAATGTTTTCAAGGTATATTACCTTCAGAATATATACAAAATCTGACTTGATTTTACGTACCTTTTAATAACGTCGGAAGTCACCTAGAGTCCCTCTAAAGAAACAAGTTTGCATTGTATATAATGTAACGATGAAATTAAACACATAAACTTAATGCACCTACATGCATACATTAATTAGCATTACTCATTTCATTCTTTCCCGATAAAAAAAATATTAATTAACATGACTACTTACTATATTTGTTGTCAAATTCCGTTATAAGTAAAAGATAATATTTTTAAAGGTACTTCCGAATGATAAGTATGAAGAATCTTTACTCAATAGATTCATAAGAATCTTTGCTCCATAAGTTGTTTATGATTGTGCCTCTTCTACGATTTTGCTTTTTCTTTGCTTATCTTACCTTGCTCATCTCATCTCTGAGTCTTTTGTGAGTGACCATGCCTCTTTGTGAGCTTTTCGTGAGTGATGATGTCTCTTCGTTATTTTTCTGTTTCATTTTTGTTTTGTGACGGAAAATCTTCATTGTTATGTGATCCAAAAGGTATGAATATTTAAGTAAACTCAAAGGTACAAGTATACAAAATCAAATGCACCAATGTAAGAAATCAAATTGGTATTTTTTTTTTTTTAAGGGAGATCTTTATTTATCATGTAACCAAATTCAAAATGCAAGAGCGTAAGAACTCAGAAATCTTTTCAAGGACAATTTCTTTACCTATAAAATGTGTTTGAAGGTTTATTTTTTTTTTAAATTCTTTAAGCAAACTCTAATGCACTATAGTGTAGTTATGATTATTCTTTGATTATGCATGATCCCTCAAATACACAAAATATTTGTTTAAAAGGTATTCACAAATATAAGATTCTTTGTAGATATTTTTTAACCAACACTACAAATAATGAAACAGAAAACATAACAACATCTTTACGAGGTAATTATTATAGCTATTAGGCCGAACCGCATCATACACATGTCTTGGTTTCACTGAGCTTAAATCTGACATTCTGAAAACAGCAATTATGCAAAAAGCTTAAATATGAGTGCATGGATGTGTACTGGTGAGAGAAGCGTTCTTGGGATTGCTTTCCCCGAGTCATTCATTGAACACTTCCCTCGGTCAAGTCGTGCGCAAAAAGCAACACATATAAGGAGAAAAAGGTTCAAAAGCAACGTTAAATAGTAAATAAATAAGACATTGCTGAACAAGACAATTGGGGTCATTTGGATAACCCCGAACAGTCCTAAAGCTGTCAACTCCATATGAAATGAGAGGACAGCATGCAAGTGTGTGAGAGAGAGTACGTGAAGTTCAAACAGCAATAACTGTGTATATGTATATGCTGATCAAGCTACATGAATTATGTATGCATCTATGGACTTACTTTCTAATTAATTAATTGTACTCTTTTCAAACAAACATTACCATACCCGCAGTACACAGTGATATCAATGATCGAGTGCTGCACAATAGTACCAGTTTAAGCTTTCTTTGTACTCAAACGGGATTCATAGCATTTTGAATAAAGCATGCGAAAATAGTACTAGTTTAAGCTTCCTTTGTACTCAAATGGGATTAGCATTTTGAATAAAGCATAATATATTAATGAAAGATGGAGTACAAGGGTACAAACAGCATGAGATTCATAGCATTCTTACCCCATTAAAGTTGATACTTTAACGAGTTTTTCCTTAGTATACTGGACTGGTGGCTTCAGGTATCCATACATTACACCTTAATCTAACAAATATATAGTTAAGTAATCATTTTTGCAACATGAAAGAGAGAATTCAATCTAGAAGATTAAATCCTAGGTAAGAAAGATCATGACACAATATCATGTGGAACTTTCTATTTTACACAGGATAACACTTAAAAGCTGGGTTTTCGAAATTAGCTTGTTTTGATAAAATATTTAGTTTTTATTTTACATTATGATTTACTGTCCAAAATTAAACAACCAAAAATAATTCAAGTTTAAACGAAAACACATGAATATTTTATAACTTATGGCTTTAGGACGGAGAGACTAGAACTATTTGGACTTGCAGTCAAGATAATAAAAGTCTGCCTACGATGAAAATGATCGAATTTGTCCCAATCAGTTATTTAAGAGTTTTAACTATGATTTAAACATATCAACAAATTCATATTAAAACTGTAAGATATAAGCACATGAGCAATATTTCAGAATGTTTTATTATACCTCGTATTCATAATGATTAATCAACAAGGTATGTAAAAGTTGCAACCACAAAGTTTACTTGAAATATAAATATTGTATGTGTATAGCTAGCATTGCCATACTTACAAAATTAACGTTCACGGCTGAATGCGAAAATTTAATTCATCTGCTTTAGCATGTGGAATATTGATATGAAGAGTGTCCTCGAACGAGTAGTTATATCTTGTTGGCATTCTTCACATCGTTTGCGTCAGAAAGGGACCATGTTGAGGAGCTTCAAGAACGAGGACTACCCTTACCTTGTTGGCTACGATCATTATGTTCTGAATCAAAAAGCTTAGAGCTAAATGATGTTGGAAGGCGTCTAAGAGGTGAACTGGTGGAAGGAATAGATTGGATGAGAGGATGAGGCATCATGACTTGGGAACTTGAGCTAAAGATCTGAACATTGTTGGATTGTCTTGGATCACTTTCAACCGAGTAAAAAGCAGATGGTGTAGCAGAAGGTGGACAAAAAAGCAATTGGGGACCAGATGCTCCACAGAAATTAGAAGATGAAAACTGCACACCACTTCCACTGCTTGAATGGGAAGGAAATAATCCATGGCTTCCAATGTGGAATAAAGATAGACTTGACGGCTCACAATGGTGGTAGGAGTTAAGAGTCATGCCATTGTTTGACAAACCAGGTAAATAAGAGCTGTTAATCCCAAGGGGGAAGAGCTTACAATGAGCTGAAGATTCTTCTCTATTACGACTACTGCCACCAATTCCATTTTGATGATTTTCTAGTTCATTTGGTTTGATCCAGAACTTGCCCTTCTGGGAGGTTGAGACACTTTCAGCTAACTCCGTACGGTTTTGTGAATCAATATCCCAATACCTTGTTGACTTTGCCATGAGGTTTTTATTTCCCCCACCATCGTACAAGCTTCCAAGAGAGAATTGAGAGGGACCTGACGGCGGGGTTTGTTGGTGAAACTGGGCAAAACAGTGAGGAAATTGAAGAGGTGGGAGTTTATCAATATCAGATTTGGTGACTTCAAGCAACCAATCTACCACCTTGCTAGGTTGGTTGAGTCCAAGCTTGTCTTGAAGATCATATAACTGAATTGCTGTGGGAACAGACAGTCTAATCCTTCTGTCCCTCAGTCCCCTAATGGTGCAAACCTTGCTGTGCCTATCTTTTCCTCCCATAGAACGCGAGACTCGTACAATTCTTGGGTTTCTGAATGTTGACCATGATCTTGAGGTGGAGGGTGCCTTTGAGAACTTCTCAATTTTGATGTTCTCATCCTCTTGTTGATCGGCTAGCTGAGCTTTATTACTTGAACTTTCATTCATCATGCCACTTATAATCTCATCATATTCTTCTTGATAATATCATATAATAAAATCAACCTTTTCGATCTCATGCACTGCAAGCAACTGACCCGATCTGATAAACAATGGGGAAAGGAAGAAGTTATAATATCAGAAAACTTTTTCCTTTTTTCTTATTGCACAGTTTTTGTTTAAATATTTACACAAACTATATATGCTAAAATTGTCGCTCACTTGACTGGAAAACACCCCACAATATAGATTCAAAAATTAGAGAGTCAGAAAGAAACAATATAGTGTAAAGTTCAACACTGAAATCAGCTTTACCAATTCTAAAAGAGCACTGAAGTTATGCTGCTCCAAAATTAGGGCAGAGACAGCTCTACTGACTCAATTGACAGTGTTATGAAACTGAATCGAAGGCAGAAAACATGAGTTTGGTGGAAAAATTGAGACATGCATGGTTAGGTTTTCAGTGAAAAGATTAGAAGCATGAGGTTGAGGTGATGTGAGTGATGAGATAACAAGAAGAACTTACGTGAGAGAGGAAAGTGTGGATGCTATGTCCTAAGCTTTTGAGCAAAGAAGAAATGGAGGAGACTGCAGAAGTAGAAACTTCGTACAAGTCTTCAATGTTAACTAGTGGAGCAGATGACCTCAAGTTTCGACTTCAACCTTTTTCCTGCAAAGGAATAATAATGTTGCATCGAATTGAGAATTTCTGTAGAGAAAGGTTAGCATTTTACAGCATCATATGAGAGTATATGTCAAAAAAAAAAAATAATAATAATAATAAGAAGAAATGGTTCAGCTTGACCATGTGGCAAACTTGTCAAGTGGCACGTCAACCATTGTTATTGTCTTGACTTTTTCAATCTGTTTACACCACATGCTCAACAACAATTAATATTACTCACTGCCCTTATAATAATGACTATTAATCAAAATTCAATTCTTGAGTTATTCAATGTTAGTCTCCTTATTACATTAGTTTTTCTTAAGTGTTTATAGCTAAGTTAGGAAAAAGAATATTATACCTTTAATCAATTAACGATTTTGAATTTTATTTTAATAAAAATAAAGCATCAGCAATAATAGATTTTAACAAGATATTTCTCAAAATTCATTTTTATCCTTTAGATACAAATTTACTTAAGGTATATATTAGACACTAAATATCAAGCTCTTAATTTGTATGGACAATTTTAAATTCAATTTACATTTTTGTTAGGGATTTGTGATTTTTACTAGACTTACTCCCGTTGATAAATTCCTCGTTTAAAGAAAATAAATACCTCATAAATTGTTGGGAAACTATATAATGTAGGTTTAATTGTCTCTTATATTAAAAAATTAAGCTCACATTTTTTTTATAGTAAAGTCATCTTAGCCATTTTTATTTTTTTATGATAGTGACTTCATTGTCATTTTTATATTTTAAAATTTTGAAATCATTAATTGTGCCTTTTATGATAATATTTGTTTGTGTCAAAATTTGAAATTCTTAACTTTTAACTTTAATTCTGAAAATTATTCTAATTTAGTCATTTAAGGAGAATGTATGAGTTATCGTAGACTCTTTGATATGTGTTTAATTTTTATAGATGAGACAAAAATTTAATTATAATCGTTTAAATTCCTCTTTTCAAAATTAGAACCTTTATTTTTTTTTTCAAATCTTAACTACCCATAATTTAAAATTAATTTTTTAAAGCGCTTTTTAAAATTTCCCGCTTCCAAAATTTAAATTACACTTTTTGCAGAATTTAAGTTACCTATAAAAAAATTCCTAAGCTTAAATTTCTTATGTTTTCTATGAAATTTAAAATGTATATAAATACTTGCAAGTTAAATAAAAGTAAAGCACGGATGAAACTCAATGTTATTTTATATATAGGGAATAATTGTTAGTTTTTATTTATATTGCCTGGTGTTAATTAGGACGGGAAAGAGATGCGTCAATGGGAACAAATGTTTTGAATCTATAGTAATTACTTTGTTCCTATTTTTAGTCCTTTTTATGGCAGAACATATACTTTTTTAGTAGTTAAGTTATTTACTCTTCACATGTCCCTTTTTAATTGAAGAAAACGAAATGGGACAAAAAATAAAAAGGGATTATTTGAGAGAAAGAGAAAGATTCCTTTATAAACACACACACCTAATTAGTTTTGGAATTATTGGCACACATATATATGTTAACATAACCTAAAGAAATTCATCTAAAGTTATAATGTCATGATTTGTCTGCATTTTGTTATGAGCTAATATTATTCGTTTTTATCTCTCTATTAAATAACACTTTTCATATTTTATATTTATCTCTTTTACCTTTTTATATCTCTTTTTTGTTGTAAAAAAATGTACAGGTATTATTTATTTTACTTTTTTAGTTTTGAAAGACATTTTTGGCTTTCAAGAAAATGAATTCTGAAAAGTAAGAGACAAAATAAATGGTGCAATTACTATAGAAGTATATCAATAAAGTAAAAAAATAAAATAAAATAAACCCTCACAGGTAAACTTTCAAAAGTTATGATGTATGCTGTTGGAGTCTGATCTGTTGTATTAGATGATATAGATCCATAGCTGTGCTATAGATGAGGGACCAACTTAGGCTCATAAAAGCATCCACTCAACTTATAGCTGGAAAAAAGAGAGGGACCACAAATATGGCAGTGAGATTTGCACACAGCACAATTAGAAATGTATGTGTATAGATATGACTAACATTGTAATACTTACTTTGATTTCTTCTCTAATCATGCTACTTAGTTTCACAGTATTAATATGTACACTATAAGATTAATTAGTTTAAATATACTAATCCAAGTTTCCGTTTTACAGTGTGATCAATATGAACTTGCCTTGGCCTTCAACTCAGAATTAGTATATCCCAGAACAACCAAAAATAGAAGTATATGGTCTAAATCAAATAATCTTTCCTACTATAGAATCTAATCCTAATTAGGTTTTTGTCTTGTGCATGTTCTTATATGCATATATAAGAGTATTTTATTTTCTGGAACAAGGAAAAGAAAAGAAAAAACTAACATGCAACTAATTGGTGTGGCTTACTTAACCTTAGAGAGATATTTTCCTTTCAAAAAGATGCTCACGCGTATATTTGTAGAGGACATATATATACATGTCTAGTAAGTAACATGACACAAGAAGAACCCTAGCTAGTTAACTCTCCAATGTTTCTATGTCCAAAGTTGCAAAAAGAAAAAACATAATGAATCTTCTTTCTAATGTTGTGTGCTGGAGTTAGAGACAAGGTGTAAGAGGCTTCAGCTTTTCCCTTCAAAATATCCACAAAATAGGAATCTTGGCCGAAATTATTGAGGCGTTCCTCATCAGGACACGCTGCAACTGCCGTTGTTGAGTACTGGTCAAAAGCTGAACCAATACTTTTAAACTCAAAACCCTAAGTGGGGTTAAGACCTTGTGAACCACATATACATGAACCTTGCAGTAATAAGTAAGATGAAAATTTAATATTTCTGCACCCACCTCTTGCTGGGTATATAAGTTTCAAAATCGATCAGATTTCAAAACAATAAGAAGTACAAAAAAAAAATGGTATTATTTGCGGTAGGACACAAGAAACCTAAAATTTCAATTCAGTGAGAACTTTATCATCTGAGTTAAAGATGGCCCATTCGAACTATTCAGTTTTTGTTTGCAGAAAACAGAAAATGATGATTTCGACGTATATATTGTTGTCAATTTGTTTCTCTTTCTCAAGGGTTTTCTAGTTTTATGTGCCCGGCTTTATCCTTATGTCTGCAACCTATTGCAGAAAAAGTAATGAATCTAACAATAATAGGAGTTTCTGAATATGCTCATAAATTATTTACGCCTAGTCGTCCTAAATTTCGTATAATTTGGTCACTCTTGGAATAAGCAAGTCAATTCATTTCAAATTTTATACTCAACCATACCTCTGCAAGGGTTTTACATTTTTTTTATCAGCAATCTCAGGTTTAGTATGTAAGTAGTATATGTAAAGAATACCAAACTCATATACACAAAATCAAAAAGAATAAACAAGCTAAGATAAAAGTAAAAAAGATGGAGCAAACTAAATTAAACCCCTTCTCTTTTTTGGTCAGCACCTTCTCATAGAGTAATGACTTCCAAAATATATTTCATTTTTTATCTTTTTCTTTCAACCAAGTTATATCAATTATCTTACCAGTATTTTGTATAAACTTCTCACTCTCTGAGTGTGTTATGTGGTATTTTGAGATTTCTAACAATTATTTTCTAATTATAAGTGGAAGGCGATAAAGTAGTATGTTGAACTGGAGTCTATATTAATTGCTAATTAATAAAAATTAAAAAAAAACTGTATTTCTTTAAATTCTATTTAATTACTCATAGAAATCCTCTTTTTTTTTTTTGCCAAATCCTAATAAAATTTTAGGAGTCATCAGTAATTAAAATTGAAATAAATACTTGGAAAAAAAAATACTCTGATGTTACCCTAATATCTCCTTATAAGTTTTTTATTAAATTTCTATCTTTTTTATCATCAATAAAAATAAATTAATTAAAAATATTTTAGGAGCAATTCAATCTTATTATAAAATAAACTACAATAGGTAATAAAACTTAATGCATAATTCTGCAATATAGTAATAGCATCTTTTCATGCACTACTTATACTCTTAATTAGAATTAGGTTTGCACCTGATCACTGTTTTTTACTAAGCTCTCTTGTTATCGGTAAGTTATATTGACTTTCAATAATTTGATTTGAAGTTCAGATTAATGAACCTTTTTACTGTAAGTTATATTCAAGACACCTAGCTTATTTGAGTATAATCCAATTTTTATTACTTTAGACAACATACACACTGAACTAGTATAGACAAAATTGCATTTTAGGTCTTTATAACCAAGTACCACAGTTACAATGTAAGATGTAAGAGAGAAAACAGGTTGAGTCTGCAAATAATTTTGTCTAAACTCTTAAAAAAGGTTAAGGGTTTTTAAACTCTTTAATTAAGTAGTAAGTAAACTGGGTGCACATTAATCAAAAGATGGACATGTAAAGTAATGTTTTACTTCAAATGTTTCAGGGAAATTAGAAAGATAATCTTTTTCTTTAAGTATGCATATTTCTTTCTTTGGTACTACAGCTGAAAATACTGTTGCATCACCATCAACACTGTCGACCGAGTTGTAGTGAGTAACTCTCTAATGAATGAATATATATACTATCACTGTCAAGCACTGTGAGATCTCTGCTATTTAGCTTCAAGATATGACTCAGTTAATAAATGTGTGCTCAGAAATCAATAGATAACTCAGGAGGATTTGCATGAATGACAAGTTTCCCATTGTGGATTGGGAATAGAGGAATCTATGCTTAATTATCTATACATACCAAAAAAATGTGTATATGCATAGTAACACAAATACATTTAGGTCTTAAATTTTGCATAACTACAAAATTTTCTTGGTTCCTTGCACCTGCCCACAGTAGTTATTGAGCTGTACAGCAAATCTGTAAAAGCTAGTGACAAGAGAAAAGATATTTGATGTGAAAATAAAAAGAAAGGTAAGAAAGATAAATGCACGTTAAGGTAGCTGAATGGTTTAGAGGGAAGAGAAATGGGTGTTATCGATCAGGCCAAATGTTGATAGAAAGTGGAGGAGAATGACAGGTTTTTCTCCTTGCAACGATTACTGGCTATTAAGGTTAGCAGTGACAGCGTCTATGCGTGCGTCCATGTGAATGAAAGGGACCGAGAAAGAGGGATTCGTTTGGATCATTTGTGTGGCCTATGCTCTTGCTTCTGCTTCTGTTTCATGTTTATTATCATATATAAAGGTCAACTGAGAAGCTCAATTTTTCATGCTAGCTAGCTGCACCATTTGTTTAACCTCTTTCTTCTAAATAAAGAGGCTAATACTAATGTAGTTAATTGAATGTACCTCGGTTCAAGTCTATCAAAATTGTTAGGTAAAGTTTAAAAGATAAATATTTTTTATTGAATTTTTTTTTTAATTTTTAGTATACATGAAAGTATATTGTCTTAATTACTTAAGAAGTAGACAGACAATAAGGAAATAAGGACATAGTTAATGTTATCTAAAAGTTTCAAAATACCAGAAATGAAATCAAGAGTTTTTAAAAAATTGACATTAAAAAAAATAAGAATAAAGTATTTTTTAATTTATAATATTGAAGATTATATAAGTAACAGAAAAATTTATTAACTATATGCCCTTAGATATTAAGAAGTGTGAAACATTTTCGACCTAAAGATTTTAAATAAAATGATTAAGGAATTATTGGCATTAAATAAAATAAAATAAAAAAGAGCTGAGGTTAGTTATAAGAGAGAGTGAAAATATAAAACAATATTTAAAAAGAATGGTGAGACTAAAAGAAAAAAAAAATTGCACACAAATTCATATATTCCTTTCATGACTGATTAACTGAATTTTTATCTTCTCACTTCAATTCTATAATCAATTAAAATGCGTATACAATGGATTAGTTTGTTATTATGAAGAAAAACTTTAAAAAAAATTAGCTATATTTCTCTATAATGGATTTTTTTAAAAGTCGTACAACATGAAGTGGTGAATACTTAAACATTCTAAGTATCTCTCAATTTTAACATTCTAATTGATTAAACATGGTGAGGTTAGATAAGAATCTTTTGACAAATATGTATAAAACCTTGAAAATTAATTTAGAGAACTCTTTATGATGGTGGTCTACAACTTCTATATATTTATTAGTTATATCAAGGTTAGTTAATATTATATAAAAAATTGGTGAACTAATAAAAGTTTCATTAAATTATGAGTTTAAATGAAATGTCTCAAAAAGATAATATTGAGCCAATCACTACAAGATAAACAAGACAAAGAAAAAGATATTGTATTGAATAAGTGTGGAGTATAAGATGAGTTTAAGTTATTAATTACATATCATAAAGAGAATTTAAAACATTATATAAGGGTCAAGGTGTGGAATATGGAATTACAAGGTAAGGTAAGAGATGATCATTGCAGTGATCACATAAAATAATCTTCATATAAAAGTATCATGGTATATTTTAATCATTATAAAATATAAATTTTTGTTTGTGAATGTTAAGCTCATAATAAACCTTATAACATGTTAGTAAAAGAAAATGTGATAAACTATTACATTAAGTAGCTAATCTTTCATAATGGAAGCAAATTAGTTCTTTGTATTGACAGTTTGGGTATATAAAAAATTTTAGGTTTGATTCACCTTGCAAGAAAATGGTATTATTTTTTATTGGCCAACTTAGTTTTTGATTTATTTTTAATGATGACAAATAAACTCGTCTTCATAATATTATTCGAATTCATTTTGATTTTACATAATTTTTCTTTTGTTATATAATTTTTTATTATCTCTCTCAATTGTCTACTTATTTAATATTTACCAAATTCACTCTTAACTCCATAATATCTTCCCTTTCATCAGATTTTAATTATACATTTTTTTCTTTTATATGGTTATATTCAAGTGATGTAGTGCATTCCATAAAACATAAATATCTATTTTATCATACTAAATTGTTTATAGGATACACATTTTGATTATTTATGTTTTTTTAATATTTTTATTAAAAAATATTATCATATATAAAGGTATATTATGAGCACTAAATGTATATTATGTTATCTTCCAACTTTATATATTCCTTTAATGATTGATTAAGTGAATTTTTATCTCCTCACTTCAATTCTATAATCAATTAAAATAACTATACAATAGATTAGTTTGTTATTAAGAATAAAAACTTCAAAACTTTCTTTAGCTATATTTCTCTATAATGATTTTTTTAAAAGTCATACAACATGAATTATGATTGATGAATAGTTAAATATTCCAAGTATCTCTCAATTTTAACATTTTAATTGATTAAACATTGTATGGTTAGATAAGAATGTTTTGAGAAGAAACCTGTGTGTAAAACTTTGAAAAATAATTTAGAAAAGTCTTTATATTTATGGTGTACGATAGTTTCACATACTTATTAGTTGTATCAATATTAATTAATATTAATATAGAAAATTAATAGATTAATAAAAGTTATATTAAATTGTTTGAGTTGTTGAATGAAATATCTAAAAATTATATTGCGCCAATCACTATGAGACCAACAAAGATAATGTTTCCATACTAACTACATATTATAAACAAAAATTAAAAAAACATCTCATAAGGATCAAGGTGTGGGATATGGAGTTACAAGGTAAAAGATGATCATTGTAAACAATATAAAAAAAAAAAAAAGAATCTTCTTATAAAAGTATCATGGTATATATTTCAATCATTCTTAGATATAAATTTTTGTTTGTTAATGTTAAGCTCGTAGTGAACCTTATATAGCATGCTAGTAAAAAAAAAGAAGATGTGATTGACTATTACATCAAATAACTAATTTTCCAACAAATTAGTTCTTTATATTAACAGATTGGATATTAAGGAATCTTAGGTTTATTTAACCTTGCAACAGATGGTATTTATTTTTAGGAATGACAAATAAATTCACTCTTAATTTTAAAGAATTCTTCTTTTGTTATGTAATTTTTTATTATCTCTCTCAATTGTTGACTCATTTAATATTCACCAAATTCACTCCTTAACCTCTTAGTATCTTCACTCTCATCACACCTCAATTATGCAATTTTTTTTCTCTGTCTTTTATTTAAGCAATGTAGTGCATCTCATGAAATATAAATATCAATTTTATCATACTAAATTATTTATAGAATACACATTTGATATTTTTTAAAATATTTTTATTTATTATTTTTTATCAAGTGAGTGTCTGACTATTGATTTCAAGTGTTGAATCATGTAAACCCTTAATTTATTAAATAAACTAAAAAAACTATCTTTCTTTTCTCTTTAATTTTTAGTTTTGTTTTATTTAAAAAAAAACTCTTATTTCATTATAACTTTTTATTTTCTCTCTCTGGTTCAAGCCCTTTGATATCATCAAGTTCATTCAAATTCCTAAGATATTTGTCTTCTTAACATTTGTAAAAATAATAGATCAAGTTCATTCAAATTTCTAAGATATTTGTCTTCTTAACATTTGTAAAAATAATAGATGTTATAATTGTTATGAAATTTCAATTGTGTAACCTTTTATTCCTTTTAATAATTACCTAAAAATTATGCAATTTTTAGTTGCTATTTTGTTTTAAGATTTATGTAATTATAATTTTTTAAAAATTGAATTCTTGATAATATTGTTTTATGTGATTTTTGTTTTTTATAAAAAATTATTTAATTAATATTTAGAACAAAGCGAATATATCGGGTATAGGTTGACCTTGAATAATTGATTTGATGTCTCTAACCTATTTGAAGATGTGCTTTGATGAAAGTCACTTACTTGAACCTGATAAATGTATATTCCTTAAGGTTTATGTGAGTGAATGAGTAATATTTGATATTGACATTTCATATATTTAAAACTTTTTTTCAAGCATTTAAATTGATTTCAATAGGTTAAGTAATTTCAATAGGTTAAAATCTCACTTTAACCAATTGAATTGTACATAGCTTTACCAAAACACATGATTAAACATTTCAATCACTTAAAACAATATTTCAACCTATTAAAAACTTAAAACATTTATAATAAAACAATTTCAATTTGTTTGAACAGATTGAAATAGGAATCAATTGATTAAAATCACTAAAAGAGTCATTCTGAATTATTTCAACTAAAACACAATTCAACTAATTGAATTGATTTTTAAAATATATTTTTGTTTTGTTTTAATTGATTAAATCTATTTTCAATTAGTTGATTATACCAGTGCTTTTGTTCTTCAAATGATTTGATATAAATAAAAGGTTTCAAAAAATCAAAGAGAACTTTTAAGATAGCAAAGTTTGATTACACTGAATTAAAAACATTCTCTAGGAACTCTTTTAAAGATCAAAATTTAAGCATTATTTTACTCATAATAATTAGAATTTAGGTAATCGTGTTCCAAATTTTATTTTCATTGATTATTTTGTAAGTTTTTTTTTCTTGATCAAGGAGATCAAGATTGGCTTATAAATTGTAAGATTCAAAATCTAGTATTCTTTCTAATTTTTTGTTTTCTTATGGAGTTAATGGAAAAAAAGAACAGATTAACTTGATCAGAGTGACTATCAATTGAATGTAATCATCATCTTTGAAAGGTAAACTAGTATAAATTTGTTGTATATTTCTTTTTTTTTCTCTTAATCTTTTTTTTTTATTGAATAAAGATAAATTGATATAACATCTCAAAAAACTTTGTTCAAGAAACTTTAACACTTACCCAAATTGATTCAAAGAAAATTTTGAATTCTTGAATTTTTTTAAAGAACTAAGGTTTTTGTTTTAAAGTTTATTTCACATCTATCTTAAACTTAGTTTATTTTCTCAATACCTACTACCCACTAGGGTGAGGATAGGACACCAATTTCATACCCAATGGAAATGGATATAAATTTTTACTTTGGGGATGAAGACAAATATAGTTAAACTCACACCTGTCCCACCATGTCCTGTTGTTATCCCTTTGCTTTGCTTGTCATATGGTTATCTATCTTTATTGGTAGAACTTGATATTATTAAAAAAAAAAAAAGTTTATGAGTTTATCTCTTCAATGCATGTCAGAAGGAGAATTTCAATGAATTTATTTCTTCAAATGCATGATAGAAGGAGAATCTCAATTTGTATGTATTCATTAATTAATTTTCATGTGTGCATTCACATGAAAATACCACCACAAAGAAAGAGAAAAAGAAAAAATTTTAAACATGCAAATTATGAATACCAGACAAAAACATGTAAAAATAAAAAAATTTTAAACAAAAACAAGATTACTCAAACCTAAAAGTTAGAAAATTGTATGTATTACAAAATAAGTTTAACGTCAAAACAAACAAAACATTTTTCATTATCAATTCCTATGTTAACAAAACTTTCTACATAAAGATAAGAAACATTAAAATCTATCTCCGGACATAATTGAAGACACTTTAACCAACATCTACCCATAATCTAAGAAATGTATAAAAATTATCAAAAACATGACATAAGATATATAACAAATCACATTCCTAAAACAATGAGTTTTAGCAAGATCATAACCAAAATAACAATCATAATCTAAACATATAAAGAGTTTCTTATGCTTACATAAGCATAAAATTACCAATGTATTCTCCAACGTCCTTCTAAAAATGTCACCACTAGCAGCAAAATTAGGACAACCCCTGGCCATACTTTTTGTGTTCATTTTCACCCACCCAACAAGTAGCAAGTGTCAATTAACCTGACAAACTCAAAAATCTTTCCTAAGTCTAGTATGAATATAAAAAAATCAATAGTGGATAATATCATTATATGTATTATTCTTATAAACATACTTGACTTGTTGATGTATCTTTGAACACTACTTTAAAGCATACTAAAAGTCCAATTTCTATTAAAAGATAGCATAATTCCTCATTCTTTCATAGAATAAAAAAAAAACACAACTTATCACCAATTAAATTATGAAATCCTAATAGATTGATTTCATTTTTTTAAAGACCAAATTCGATCGACTCATCAAGTGACGAACCGACAATGAGATGGATAACTTTTCACAACTCTAACTTTTATACACAAATTTAAAATAGTAAAATTCTTATATTCAAAATGATCATGTATTCAAAGAGATATAAAAATAGTAAGGATTTAAATATAAGTTGTTATGCGACAACCAAATTTAATAAATTGTTTCAATCTAATTTAGTTCTTACATACTTTTTAAAATATAATTTTAGAAACAGCTATATATTAATAATAAAATTTGTTTAATAGATAACATTATTTTAAAATATATCTTAATCCAAGTTTCATATTTTTTTATATACAATTTAATCGTCCATAATAGTGAGATTTATATATCATGTTAAAATTTGGTTCACTCGATTTAGTCACATGTATTTGAATCTTGGAATTTTAAAAATTGTCTCCATCAAAATTTTAAATTACGTAGAAATAAATTTATTTGGACTCGTTACTTGCTCGTTCCTACATAGAGCAAGTGATCAATTAGGTGGCCTCTTATCCTGTCAATCAACGAATACGAGCTCATAAACATAAAAATTGTTCAATATCATCTAAAACAGGGTCCTATTTGTAACTATACTAATAATTGGTGGAAACAGAGGTTAGAAATATCAGTTAGGATTTAAGTATTTATGTACATTCTGCATTTTACGGGAATGTGAGTAACATTTTCATTTGATTATGTCTTGGCGCTTCAAAAATTATTAATAAATATATTTTTTTTTGAAAAAGTGACCATTAAAAGAAATGCTATAAATTATCATTCTTGAATATCTCAGTTTTTTTGCGCGTGAGAGAATCCTCTCCCTGCATTTACACTTCCTCTATTTATAATCTATCAATTTATAACTTTCCATATTTCCTTTACCTCCACATCATTTATCTTTAGTTGTTTATAGTTTATAGTTTTTGGAGTCCTTTTGAGAGTAACAAAAAAAGACCAATGCATTTGACTTATAAATGTTTGTCAATATTCTTACATAGAATATATTATATACTTTTTAGATATATAATATAGACAACTCATAATGTAACTGCTGATTAATCAAGGTAATACCTTGTTCAGTACAATAATCAGTTCTATTTTTAAAACATTTATCAGTTGACCACGCATCAACTGACTTAAAATACCCGTACAAGCAAATTAGTATAAATTTTATTTAACTAAGTTTAATTATTGATGTAAAAATATTATAATTCTATATTAAAATATAATACTGCTAGTGTTGATTTAATTCATATTCACATAGATAAATCCATGATTCCAAAATATATGTAGACCAAAAAAGGAAAAACACTTGAATACTCGTTCAAATTTACTTGAGCTTTCTTACGAAAACGCTACTAAAACATGAGCAAGACAATCACACTGCATAAAATGAGGCACACAGAATGGATGCGGTCCAATCAAGTGGCACGCGCAGTTGCAAAAGGAGCAACCAAAGCTTATATTCACTTCAATATGGAACAAGTTAAGGGGACCACTACATAACAGCTGAGTCGTTTCTATACATTATATGCAATTACATTCATATGTAGGTGTTTAGCTGGTAAATGGGAATCCTTTTACTGTGCGTGCCTATCTTTTTGCTTGTTAGTCGTGACCGAGGAAAAAAAATCATGTGTTTCGTTACTTACTTGAGTATGACAGGACCGTGTATGCAAGATTGTATCTTTATGGTATCTATATTTAGGGATTGAGCTGAGGCTTGAGAACTTACAAAAATGTTAAAACACTGAAAACTGAGATTTATACGAGAATGTTTAGGTAGTTTGTAAAGGTGGTATAGAGAGTAGATGCTCAACTAGTTAAATGTCCACTAAAAAGGTTATCACACGGGGCATCTAAATTATCTTCATCCTGTCACCAGCATCTCTTCCTGGGGAAATGATCATGATGTATATTGTTCATCATATATAGATATATATATATATATACACAAACTGTAATTCTTTTTGCTAAACCTTTCAATTGTCCCCTAAATATTAGACAATTAGTTATCCCAACTCATGTTTACAACAAAATTATAACAAAATTATCTACCACTAGGAGAGATAAGAACAGACAAAAGGAAAATGCAAAAGGACACCTGTGACGTGACTGAGTGACATAAAAAGAGTTGTAAAGTTGTAATAAAATTGTGTTTTAAGGATGGAAATCTAAAGTTCAGATAAAATTTGACATTATTTTTAATCTCAAAACTCTTGATATTTAAAAGCTTTTGCAAGTAGAACTGAATCAAGAACAAGAAATAATTGGACAGATGGCTAGATCACCACGTCAACATGCCAAGACATGATATCAACAAACTCTTCCAAAAGAATAACCTCTTTGTTCAAGACACATGAATAGTTTTATGCCTAAACCTACACAAGAGCTCCGAGTCATGAACATTGCATAGGCCCAACCCCCTCCCTTCTTAAATTTAACTTATATTAAGAATGGAGGCAACCGATACTTTCATACCATTTTAGAAACGAAATTCGTCAAAAGCAAGGTCGTAGGTGAAGGCGATTTTATAACTACAACAAGAATAAAGCTTTAAACAAAATATGGATTTCACTTCCAAGATGTGTCCTGCATGCTCCATCTAGTTTCCCTGAAGAAATTTTGAAATGATATTCAAAAGCTTCTCTCGTAATCAAAATAAAATAGGAAAATTCGGGGGCAAGTATTCAATTTACCCATTATGAAGTCATTGAACCAATTTACTTTTCTATCCCACATTCACAAAGAAGTAAACAAATAGTTAAACTTAACCCCAGCCAGCTACACTTTATTGGTATCAAATGTTTACACACCTCTTTAAAATGGACGGCCATTACAGGTCTGTGCTAAAAGACTATACGGACCTTTTTTCCATTGATAAAAGACAGAAAGTTGACTGGGCCAATAATGTCCTCATTAAGAGCACAAACCTGGTCACAAAAACAGAAAAGCAGTCAAACAGAGTTATGACAGCAGGTGTATAATACTATTAATGCATTATAGTTATACGACTGAGTAGCACAATCCAACCACAGCAAGAATGATTTCTTTTTCTTTCTTTCCACATGAAAAGAATGACATTACACTAAAGCAGAAACGCCACGAGTACCAGAGTCAGGGTAGTTTTTTTTCTATAATACCAGGTGCATCATAGTTTTCTTTTTTTCTTTTGTGTTTGTTTAGACCGTCTTTTAACCTAGATAGCAGAGCAGAGCTACCAATCCAAAAACACTCCAATGGGATAGCGGATGGTAAGATCACCACTACACTGAGAAAAATGGGCGGAAAGGTAATTTATACCGCACATTCGAAACGCTGAGAAATAAACTAAAGACACCATTATTATTATTAATCAGAAGTATCATCGATATAACGCATATTTAACAAGTTTAACAAGTCAATAACAAGAGACTAAAGCAGATGATCAGGTGCTCCGCTGAGCAACTGGGCAGGATGTAATTGAGATGATGCCTTCCTTGGCTGCGCCAAAGAGGATAAACAAAGGTTGTCTCACAGGAAAAAAAGATAAAATTGTAAAAGAATAAAAGTTGCAGCAAGAAAAATTGTAAAAGAATTGTAAAACATGGTTGCAATTGCAACCATGTTTCACCTCTTTTTAAAAAGTCCAAGTCCAAGCTCAAGCCCAAGTAATGATGGTGGGCTGGCTGGGAATTCCTGAAATTCTATCCCCCAACGTGGTTCCACCAATACTCAAACTTTTGCAAGGTCCTATCTAGCCACAACAAATCACACAACCTACTTTATGCTTGTGGAACATTTTGTATGTTTCAGGAGTTCTTCATGCCATAAACAGGGGCTATTGCATAATACAGGAGGGGTTTCCTCTTCTATCCTCACCCTCTCCCTTGGGTCAAACACTTCCTTCACCTAAATAATTGTAATTTTTTCTGTATAGGTTTCTCACGTTCAAGTTGCTGCTTCTTTGCTCAAGTCCTCAGACCCAATGGTTCTTGCTTTAATTCACTTCCTGCTTGGCTGCTTCCTCATTTGAAACTGACAGCAATATATCATCAAAGCCACTTGAAAAATGCCTTCACAAAGGTCTGCCAATTTGCCAGTTACACCCTTTTCACCAAAGCCACCAACAAAGAGAAACAACTCTCAAAGCCCTCACAATATGTTCTGATGGCATCAAAACACAGCTGAATGATAATTAACCACCAAAAAGCCTCCTTTCCAACAATTGGAATTATCCTAGACATTCAGTAGCTTTGACTCCCAAACCAGGAGCACTAATAATGCTTCATAGATACTGGTATGGACTGTAGAGATTAACCAAAAGAGAATTTTATTCCACATCCTCCTCCCACTCTGAATCAATGGAATTCAAAGTGAAAAGCAACAATGGCTAACAACAGAAGTCTACAACAAATCAAAAGCCTGGTTTCCCCTGTTGGGAAGTCCCACATTGTCTATCTAAATTCTTGGAGTGCGACTTATATATCTGTTGGACAACTTCGCGTAATGTCAATTGGTTTTAAATTGAAATCTAAGATGGTGGTATCAAAGCCTACAGCTCATCTTAGTAATTGTCTATTCTAGTTGGCTCATCTGGTTTGGCAAACATATGCGGAAGGGGGTGTTGGGAAGTCTCACTCCTGAAGCGTGGCAATTTCACTTAATGCCAATTGGTTTTAAGTTGAAATCTGATATTTGCCACTCAAAACTAGTTAGCTAACTAACTGAATACACATATACTCACTTCCTCTGACTATCCTGCCACTGCTACTACAGTTAAAGATCTAACTAACTCTAATACCTTTAACTAACAAGTGCTGACTAAGAGAGGCTGGCCTATTTGGCTCTTTAGTGATTCTCTGTCTACCTGAGCAAGGAATGAAAGATTGAACTTAAAGATAGCACCTACTACCTAATCCGCACAAGCAGAATCAGGCAATCCAATGATTTAGCCATTTACAGATTCTCATAGAAGATTATTGATTGGTTTTTTACTGCTTCACCTGCATGCCTGACGAAGCAATGAAGAATAGAAGAATTGGAAGACTTTGTCCGAGCATCAAAAGGAAAGTGGGGAAGAATATGCCTTCCATCGTCAATGGTGTCTCCTTCATCAAAGTTAATGGCATTTGGGGTATATACCATCTCTGAGCCTAACAGAGATGACTCGGGTCTTCCTGCTCCAGCCCCAACCCCCAAGGAATAATACCAGCAGTGAGCAAAGACAGCAAAATAAGAAGGACAAAAGGACATGGATTGACATTGCTTCAAAACGCATAGTAAACATTTCTTCCTGAATTCCACGTACCATCTATACTTTACTAACTGGGGTATGTCGCTAAAAATACATGTCAATTAAGTGTAAAAGGACTAGCATGAGCAAAATCATATTTTCAATCCATGCCATGAGATTCAACAAAGTTCTACACGAGCCCCATCTGCCTAATCTAACCTTTTATTTCATTTGTACTTAATTTGGCTACATAAAGTTTAGGTAAAAAGCACAACGAAACAAACATAACCAGCTTGGCTAGACCTTCTAAAAAAATAAATTGAAACATAAGAAGGAAGAAAAGGTTGAAAATTGAAATTGAGTTAAATAACTCCATAATCCAAACACCAGAGAGATCGTAAAAACAACAAAAACTCCCTGGTTTTTTACTAAAGCATACAGCTTGCCAAAGATTTGGAAGTTGATGAAACCAATAATAGTTTCAGAGGTTAATCTCGCGAATCAAACACAATAAGACGAAACCCCTAATTAACAGAAAAGGGGAAATGTAACCTGGGAGTCAGCTCTGGTATCCGCCGCCGATAGCATTGATGTCCTCCTCGACGGCGGAGTTGAGGTAAACGGGGGGAAAGTCAGCGAGGGTGAAGGTCTTCTCCTTGGCGAGTTTCTCGACATCGGCCTTCTTCAAAACGGTGCGGCGGATGGGAGGGCGGTTGCGGCGCTGATCGCGCGAGAAGTATTTGATGTCGTATACGGTCTCGGGGAGGGAGGTGGGGATGATGGGCTTCTCCTTGGTGGTGGCGGGGCACTGCAGGCGGTATTCGGTGGCCAAGGGTAAAGCGGATCTGTATTCGGGGTCGGCGCAGGGACCCGTGATCTCCCATGGCTTCTTTATGAAGCGCTTCAGATTCTGCACCAGTGAATTCGACGCCGATTTCGCCATTATAGTAGCCAAACTACGAAGACAAGAAAACTGGGTTTATCAATCACCAGATCAAATCCCTCGTTCGCCTTCATTTCCCTTCCTTTCAATCCCAAACAGACCCGGAACCGGACCCGGTTCCGGAACAGGTACCGGACCCGGATCCTTAGTTATTATTCGAGGTGCAAAAAATGGGCCGTGAAGGGTTTATTTTGTTCGTACGTGTAGAAACTCGTTTAAGAACTTATTTTTACAATAAATAATAATTTCTTTTAAATAAATGAAAAAGGTTATTTTTAATGATTATGTTAACTGATATTTTGATTTTCAGCTCCTATAATGTACAGAAAAAATGTTTATTTTATATATTAAAACTTAAAACAAATATTTTACATATTAAATTATATTTTTGTTATTTTTAATTTTAATAAAGTTGTTGAAATTTAATTTTGAAATAAAAGTATTGTTTTAAAAATGAAAGTATTTAAAAAATTAAGTACAGAATAATAATGATAAAAGAAGAGTGATTTGATACTCGAAAAAAAATACCGGGAGTTAAATCAAATTAGTCTAAAATGAAAATTAAGATTATATTTGAGAAAAAAAAATGTTTAATGTTTATTAAAAAATATAATACATGTGATGATAGTATTAAGAAACACTTTGATTCAAAAATAAGTCTCAAAATATTTTTCCGTAAACACTTACACTCTCATAATGGTGAAGATTTAGACTTATATTAAAGGGTTGTATTTGAAATTATTTACCATCACATTGAGTTAATCACTCGTTCTGAACTTATAATTATTAGTTGTAGAATTAAACGGAAACTTGGTCGTAAAATATATGAAGAAAATCAGGCCTAGTCTTCCATCTCCAACCTTGAATCTCATGATAACTTCTTCCAATCATGTTTTTTTTTTTTTTTCATATAAATTTAATTTTGCACATTTTGTGTTTGGTTATTTCGATTTGCACCTTCATGATTTCCTCCGACATTTTCATTTTCATGAGCTGTTTAAAAGATAAAATTATCCTCTCAAAGTTCCTACCCTTTCTGCCAACTACTCCTTTGTTCATGCGCTATGTTATTGACTAAGAAGAAAATTTCTCAATACTACTTCATACTTTCAAGGTCATTTTTACATTTAAGAAAATTTCTTTTGAATTATATAATTTAAAATTTTTTCATAAAAAAATAAATATAATTTGTATAATCTAAGAGTCATTTTCAAATTCAGAAATCCATTCGAATCTCGAATTGCATAACTTGAAAATCATTTTTTCATTAAAAAATTTTAAATTACATAATTCAAATACAATTTGTATTACACAATTCAAATTTTAAAATTAATTTTAATGCAATTAAATATACTTTTTAAGTTCTGAATAATACAACCTGAAAATTTTCTAAGTTACCCTGTTTAAAAAAAACTTTAAACTAAAAAATAAAGTGATAATTTTAATATTTGTGGAGGTGCAGAAGATAAGTATAGGGTGCAAAAAGAAATTCCTTGCGTTTTTAGTTGAACTAAGAGACTGTACAATAATAAGCCCAACCAAAACTCATGATCTTTTGCCTCTTTAATTCCTTAAATTTCGGAGTTTTAAGGACAAACTTCTTTCGCCATTTATCTATGCTCCTTTAGCTCAGTTATCATACCTATATTTCATCTGCAAATGCTCAAATAAACAAGAAAAGGTAGTGGGACGAAATTGTATCAATTCGAAAATTAAGAGACTAATTTGAACTATTTATTAATAATAAGATTAAATAAAGCAAAATAAATAGAGAGTGGAAAAAATTAAGTACGTATGTAATTGATGAATATTTTTCAAATGCAGAAGTTGTCAATAGTGTATACTGTATTACATGTGCGTGTATAAAGTGAATAATTACAATGTAATTTTCGAATTAATCTTATAATTGATTTGTAAATAAAAAATTATTTAAAATTGTTTTATTGGTAGTATGAACCTTGAATATGAGTGTCTCAGAAAACTGGTATTCAGAAGTTAGATTCAAGATTTTTATATGTTACGTACATAAATATATATATATATATATATATATATATATATATATATATATATATATATATATATATATATATATATAATGAACAATTATAATTTAATTTGGAATATTTTAATCTGATTTGTAATTAAAAATTAAAATTATTTTATTGATAAGTGTTCCCATAAACTGATATTCAGAGCTTATATTAAACTCTCTTTTTTTAATTCAGAAATTGGGAGGACATCCTCAAATGAAAAATTGTTTATTGTGATACCTATTTGCAAAGAGAAGAAGTATATGATTATTGGTGTCTTCAAATGAGAGTGATCTTTCAGTTTCAAGATGTGACAGGAGTGGTGCGATAATGTATTAAAGAGTTTGAATGAAATTAAACTTATGGAATGAGGGTAACTTATCCTGATTTGATGAGAAAAGATGTTAAGACATTATTCATCTTACACGAATCCTACGTATGTGATAGCAAACTTGACCTTAAGAAGTTAATATAAACGTCTAAAGATTTAAGAAAAGGCATTAATAACTATTTCTGTGAAATATATCAAATGAATCTATATAGCGATACCATTGTTATAATTTCCGATGAAGTATTTGATAAAAAAGGTTTACATCAATAAACCTATAAGCAAATTATGTAAGACAAAAAACACTATGTTGAATCTAAAGTTTTTAAATAATAGTTTGTTGGTCACTATTTTTTATATATTATTTATATTATACTCATTTTATTTAATATGAAATTTAAATTCATACTTAAAATTTTAAGATATTAATAATGTTATAGTTTATTTAAACAAAATTTACCTTTATTTTAATGATTTTTTTTTATTAGAGTTGGTCGTTTAAGACAATGGATCATTGAGGACCTTACCCTCATTCAACACTAACTTATGGTTCAAATCAAATGTAAAAAAATATAAATAAATAAATAAATACTTATGCAGTTTGTAGTAGTATAAGAAATGTGGGAAAACAAGGGATAAATATCTCTTTATGTCCTTCTACTCACAAAAATTAACATTTAACCATAAAAGTGAAAAATGTATTTTCAATTATATATATATTAAAATTTCTGACAGCTAAAGAAAAATATACAGGAACATATTTTCCTCAGAATTATAATCTTACTCTTAAAATATTGTTATATTAAATATTTGAAATATTTTTCATTTCCATCTACTTTGTTATTTGGTTTTTTTCTTTTCAACAGGACGACATAATTAATAATGAACTTGCTTTTTCTTTCTCAATTTTTTTCAAGCAACTGATTAACTCAAATTTTCCTTTTTCAAGGGTGAAGTGACTCGCAAGTTGAATAAAATTAGAAAGAGAAAGTACGAGTTGATCAGCAAGGTAATGAAGAAAACTAGTATGTTATGTTATTCCATTGACAACGAAATTAAAGAGCATATCTACTTAAAAGTTAATTAAAATAAAAAAAATTATGTCTAAATTAAATTTTGGAGCAGTTTGAGTGTGAACACATTTATTGTTCATGAGAAACCTGAAAATGTAAGCATGTTCACATCATGTGTGCCTTAAATACGCACGCCCTGCATCACAAACACCCCTTTTGGAAAGTAGTTTGTGCGCATTATACATTTAGATTAGTTGTGTTTTGTGATCACGACAAGACTAATCAATGGTGAAGACATACCAGGCGATACAAAAATTCACCATTGTTTATACAATTAATGGTATTGGTTAGGACCACACCAAGAACAAGGCCCATGCCACCTAAATTTGATGCTAATTTCCATTAGCAACTATACAAAAATGAAAATGAAACTTACACACTGCTTAATACGTGTCAAGAACTCCGTTGAAAGAAAATGTAACGAGAGTGACACCAAATAGACAAAACCATCAAGTCAAATCTCATCAACATCACAATATGTTTTGCAACTCAAAAATAAGTATAGAGCATTCCGTAGCAAAGTTCTTCTATTGCTAATGAGATTCAAATTCTGATGAAATGTGAATTTGAATTTTATTTTAAACGTGTGGAGAGTATACTTTTTATACTGTTGTAAATTAATCTGTAAACAAAAGTTTCAAAAGTACCCATAAAATCTTAGGCACAAATTCTAGTTGTCTTTCTTTAGATTAGCCGAATTCAAACATTATAATTGTGAGTTTTTTTTTTTTTAAAAGATTTTTTACTTTGGTTAAGGAGTAGATTTACCATAACTTTTGTGATAATTCTAGTTGTTTAATTTTTACATTTTGTGAGTGTTTTTCAAGTTTTTATTTTTCTGTTTAATTAGTCTTTTTGTCAGCATCTTTTAATAATTTGGTTTACTTCTTTTAAAAAATCTTTACAAGTGTCATGTTAACCTGTTTCTTTTTCTCACTTAAATAAATGTTTTTTATTTTTGGTATCTTAGACAAAATTATTAAATTCTTTTATACTTCATTAATGAAATAAGGGAATTACAATCTTTGATTTGGTTTTAATGTGGAAGTTTGAAAACATTGAATTGAGACACTTAAAATATTAGTAGAAATTTTTATTCTACTTTTTTTTTCTTGTTTTTCATTATTTTTATTCTTTATTTTGTAATGTCTTTAAAATATTCTCTCTCCTATATTCAAGAGAAGACAGCATAGTATCCAAATAAATGACATGTAACATGATATAGAAAAATATAATAAATCAAAAATTAGAAAATAGATACATTATAAGAGAAATATTATGAAAGAACAAATAAAAGAAAATGAAAATAAAAGAGAAGAAAATAAGAGAAGGAGCATCAAAAAATTATTTATATAAAAACCAAAGATACATGGTTTGAAAGTATTGAGACAAATAACTTCAAAAGTTGAAAAGTTAGTTTGAATATTTTAGTTGTGAAAGATATCGACGTATTTCGAGTAAAAGTCTTAAATTTGAAACAAAAACTTAAAAGATTAATTAAGAGAAAACATAGTTTTTGTGATTTAAGAAATTAAGATAAACTAAAAAGTATAATATGATTTGTAAGTTTTTTTTTTTTTTGAAAATGAGGATGAATATTAAAAAGATATTTTAAAAAATTTTAGGATATTATAAAGTAAGAATGAAATAGATGAATATACCTAAATCTAAATATGTAAATATCTATTTGCTAATAAGTTCATGAACTTAACAAACTCTTTAATGAGAAAGTTGCAACTTTCCATTGTTAAGGAAGAAATATAACTCCCCCACTTTTATAATCATAAAATATGGCCATGTTTTGATATAATGATTTTGTATTCTTTAACTCTTTGGATCTTCATTGAACTTCTTTTCCTGCCTCTCATATACTATCCACACTTGAAAATTCAATGGAATTGAAGTTTTTGTGAGCATTTGAGTGGCTTAAGGGTATGATGTTCTTAATATTAGGTTTTATATTTGTGAAACTTTCTTCAAATGCTGAATCATTCTTGCATTTATCCTCAAATATCTTAAGGTGGTTGTTCTTATTTCATCTATTATTTTCAATTTTATACCTTGTTTCCTTTATATAATGTATGATATAAAGTTTATACATTTAATTTTGGACAAAATTTTGTTCTTCAAATGTTTTATTTAGTGAATAAATCCTTTTAAATCAAAGAAGACTTTTTGAGATTGGTTATGGTAAACACTAGTTGAGATATATATGATGGTTGGTGGTGTTCTTGGATATAAGAGAGATGAATCTTTAAAGTTTAAGATGAAGAACTAACTTAAAGACATCAATAATGAAAAAAGTAATTTGATCATAGTTGGAAAAAGAAAATAAGGGAAGAGATATTTTACTTCAAGGAAAGAAATGTTTATATTTAATATAAGAATCATTAAAGAAAAAAGAATAACCCTTTCTTCATATATATTATAACTATACTCACAAGAATATAAGGAGGTGTGTTAGTAAATACAATTTAGTCACATAAGTAATGTGTTAATATAAATATCAGTCTATAAATTCATCATTCAAATTGATGTATGAAATTTATATTGTTGAGTTTGATAAATACATTTTTATTATATTATAATTTTTTTATTAAAGTAATTAATTTTAATAATATATATTATTTCTATAATACCGCAAATTGCAAATTATTTATGAACAAATGGATATAAAAATTTATAAACTATAATAACTAATTATTTGAGTACATAAGACAGTAACTACTTTATAGCAGCATTATATTTAATCATAAGTATGATATTTTTGGGAGTTAAGCATTGAATAATTTTGTCTTTAAAAGATTACTTAATAGGTTAAATTAATCATAGTTGAAAAAAAGAAAAGAAAGAAACTATAAAAGATATTTACTTTTAAAGAAATAAATGCTTTCCTCCATTAAGACCTATTCATCACTCACTTTAATAATAAAAGATATATATATATATATATATATATATATATATATATATATATTATGATTATACTCACATGAATATAAGAAAATGTTTTAGTAAAAAAAACTATATTAAAATTTTAGTCACATGAAATTAAATAGTGTACTAATATAAGAGTGATAGTAGATATAATCTATAAATGTATCATTCAATTTGGTGTGTATTTTATAATGTTGAGTTTGGTAAATACATAACGAATTAATTTAATAATATATTATCTATGATAGCAAATTCTGCTTTTATATACCAAAATACATGAGTGATAATAGATATCAATCTATAAATATATAATTCAATTTGGTGTGTAATTTATAATGTTATGTTTGGTAAACATATTTTTATTATATTATAATTTCTTTTATCAAAGTAATTAATTTCAATAATATATTATATATAATACCCCAAATTCTGTTTCTATATAACAAAATATATGGAATTATTCATATAACAAATTAGATATAAAAACTCATAGACTATATATTAGAGATAATATTTTATAACTAATTATTTAAGTGTATAAGATAATAACGAACTATTCAAGTGTATAAGATAGTAACTATTTTATAGATTCCTGTTATATTTAATCATAAATATGATATGTTTTGGAGTTAGCCAACGGTGAAATAATTTTATCTTGAAAAGATAACTGATTAAGTTAATAAATGATAATGTATATAAAAATTAACAATATAGAAATTAATATTATATGAATCGGAGAAAAAAGGAATTTAGCTATTAATACTAACAAATAAGGTAAATATTCCTGTACATAATATGTAATAACTTGATTCTTTAGTTAATGTTAAAAGCCACCATCAGAGTCATAATAATTAGTACAAAAAGAATCTCTCAGCAGTTATTTACAACCAAATCTAATCAAACAAATTATAGATTTCCATAGTAATATTATATTTTTAATTCTAACAAACTTTTAATCATATCATTAACAAAATATTTTAAAGATTTTATGTTATATATACCCATTATCAGTGAGACGCACTAGTAGATTAGAATAAACTATAGATAATAAACGTGGGAAAGGCATCTTAGAAAAAAGGAAAAAGCAACAGTGGGAGTCATCGTCTCTTGTGATCTCCGAACACAACAACACAGACACAAACTAAGCTTCAGAATCTTTACTCTCTCTCTCTCTTCCCACGCCCGTCAAAGACTCTGTCTTGTTCGATCTCTCTCTCTCTTTCTCCTTCGTAACTCGTGTCTTCAACCAACCAGGTACCCACTTGCGTCTTATAAACTCGTTTTTCCTAATACAGTTGTCGGATACGCTGGTTTTCGGTTATGCTTTTCTTTACTAGCTTCCTTCCTACCTGATCTGTCAATACCGTGTCGTTTAGGACCAATTGACCAATTGCTTTCGCTTTCAGGATGTACGCAGTTTTTCGTTCCAGCCTTTTCCCAGTTTCTCAAAAATCTTTAACTGTTTTTTTTTTTACTCTCCGCGATTCCAATGGTTGCGATGTGGACTTTGATTCTGTTTAGGGTTTTTACTAGGATTTTTTTAGTTCTCGTGATTTGTGGGTTTCTACTTCTAAATTAGGATAATGAATATACTGCTCTCTAGTGGTTTGATTTGGGTGTTGTATTGCGTTGACACCTATATACTGTTACAAATTTACTGTAGTCCTCGCCCTTGGCCTGGAACCGGGACATTGGTTTAGGCATTCTGATCTTTGTTCCAGGGAACCTATTTTTGTAGTTTTTCGAACACTGTTATTGGCAGTGTTTCACCTTTTGCGTGTGATTCATAACATTCAGCTTCGTCATTTGCTTTAGGGATGATTGGATGAGACAACATGTGGTGACACTGGCTAGTGGTGTCGTGAGTTTCTTGTTTAAGGGATTCGTGCGTTTGGTAGTTAGTGAATGTGATGTTTCATTGTAGTTTATCTCTTCACCCTACATTTGTGTTTTCCCCTCTCTTTGTAGGTTCTGATCTGACGCTTTGCAATTATTTTCACCCTGAATTTTGATTTGAAGACGCTGAGTGTGGTTTTGGATTAGTTTTTGTGATTTTTGCAGATTTTTAAGAGTGTTTTGTTAATAAAGCTATTATTTTTTAAAAGGATTTGTTTTGTCCTTTTTTATGACATATAATATGAGTTATGCAAATTCTTTTTTGTTAATTTGAGATGGGGTGGGGCCTAGCTGGGTGGCAAGCTGAAACATGTCTTTACTTTCCATAACCCAGATTTATCCATAATTAATACTTTTTCTGCTTTACATTAATATAAAATTTATTGCAGATGGCAATGCCGGAAACCATCCCTCTGACCACTCCCAGTGCTCAAGTTGTTGGCAATGCCTTTGTGGAGCAATATTATCACATTCTGCACCAATCCCCAAACTTGGTGCACAGGTTTTATCAGGATTCAAGTTTCTTAACCAGGTCAGACAACAATGGTGTGATGACAACTGTGACAACTGTACAAGTAAGTATATACTGTACCAGGTGCATTTGTAGTTCACTTCTTTGATGGTAAAACCATATACTGTTTACATCCACCGACATCTAGAATAATTATCCAAATAAATATTTTTAAAATTGTGAAAGATATTAAGAGACAGAATGCAGTGAAATTGTTATTAACACTTTGGAATATTTATGATCATTTTGAAAATAGTTCTTTTTGACATGCGACATATTCCATATTATGCCTTTTATCTTAGCACTGTTTATAAAAAAAGATTATTGAACTGATGTTTCGTTTTTTAATTTTGGATTAAAACTATGAAAGATTAATAAGAAGAGGATATGGAAAAAAAATTGTAATCGAGTTTATGAATCCCGAGGGTATTTCTTGAAGTAAAGAGATAAATTTTGTGGGATTTATGTAGAATTATTATTATAATATACCTAATAAGGAGAAATAATTGGTTGAAGCATAATTAAGTTCAGATGTCATCCGGAAGTTTTTGCTTAAGGTTATCATAGAGTGCCCTTTTCAAACAAGATGAACTAAGCATTGGTTGGTTCAAAGCAGGGGAAGTGAAGGGAGGAATGGACACCTTTACTTGGTTTGTGAGTGGAGGGGAACAAAAACAAAATATTTTACCTTTATACATTATTCCTTTACAATTGATAATAAAATGATCAAACTTAGGTATTCAAAATAAGGATTATTTAGTCAGCACAATTCACAGAGTTTAGGCGTCCCCGGTCTCCAAATACCCGGAATATTGGAGGGGGGCTAAAAATGGGAAGGGAAGGATTTTGATTCCCTATTTACTCTCCCCTTCATTCTTTGCCAACCAAATATTTTGCAAGAAATCTGACATGAGAAGTTACAATACAGTTATATTCGGAACAAAACTATGACAAGGCTAAAGAATGCTAGTCAGTCACTGATGACACTTTTTTTGGTCACAATTTGCGGCCTTGAAGCACAGGTTAACTTTGGGCCGATTGATATCTGGACCTTGCCACCTTATCAATATATACTATTGATAAAAGCAAATATGATTATATTAAGTATGAAACTTAAACCAGAACAGTGCTCTGTATGCACCACAGTTAGTTTTATCATTATGTTATAATGTATTATGATACTAATGATGACTGTCTGCCCTTATACTAGAATGGCTAACTTAAATGATCAATTTTCTTTCTGCCTTAGTATCACAATGTTTAGGCAATATGGATACTTTACATTTGTCTATGCTAGATGATAACTATATGCCCATCTTGTGCCGAGTCTTCTATCTGTTTCCATCATGTTTGTTTCATCTATGATTTCTCTATCTCCCTCTACCATTATTGATAGGACTACCATCCATCTAATATACACTGTTAATCTGGGGCGTGTACCACTTTCTTCATGCTTTTTGGTATACTTAGCTGAGTACTATTGTAATGTGATAGCATGCTTACTCCCTTACTAAATACATTTGTCATGTAATATGTATACTTTGTGTTTGTGTAATGTTTATACACCCTAGGAAGCTGCCTATTAGTGGTTTGGTTTCTGAACAATTTCCTTGCCTAATTGTTGGATCAGGACATCCATGAGAAGATTATTTCCCTGAATTATGAAGATTATACAGCAGAAATAAAAACTGCAGATGCTCAGGAGTCGCATAAGGGAGGTGTGATAGTTTTAGTAACTGGATGCTTAACTGGGAAGGATAATGTGAGAAGGAAGTTCTCACAGACATTCTTTCTGGCTCCACAAGAAAAAGGATATTTTGTCTTAAATGATGTCTTTAGGTACATTGAGGTGAATGATGCACCGCAGTTAAATTCTGCCTCAGTAAATGTCATCAGTGAAAATGCTGAGACAGTGCATGAACCAGAATCAGGTTTGCATGATTTTTCTCAACACACACACACACACATATGTATGCATGTATATTGAATTGTATTTGGTTTACTTAATCCTCCATTCATAATTTCTTCTTCTATATTTCTAGAGGAGACACATGCTCCCAAACATCCTGTTGAAGACACTGCAACTTCAGCTTTGGTAGAGGATGAAAACCATAATGATGCTGGTGAAGTTTATCATCCTCAGGATGAGGAAGAGGGATCAGTTATTGATGAAGAGGTCGCTGAACCCCCTACTGACTTAAGTGAGAATGATATTATTACAGTTCATGATTCAACTTCTGCTGCTCAGGATGATGCACCAAGGAGATCATATGCGGCTATTGTGAGTTTGTCCTTATATTTTCTTGCCCTATGTTACTCTTCTGCTCGTTTATATTTGATTAGGTTAATGATGTTCATTTACATGAAGGTAATGAAAAGTTATGTAGCATCTGGCCATGTCTACGTTCCCAGAGTAGCTGCAAGAGTGGCATCGGCTAAATCCAGTGAACAATGGCCTACAACTGCCAAATCAACCCCTGTGCCTGAGTCATTTGCTCCTATTAGTGATAGTGCACCTGGGAGTAGTGACCTCCATGAAGAAGGTATACATTGGTGCTCATTGACATGGTTGACAGTCATTTTATTTTTCAGATCAGTCAACTGTGATCTAGACACATCTTCCTCCTTGGCTTACTTGTTTCATCTAAAAATAACTTGTGAGCAGAAGAGATCAAAACAAATACATGAAAGAAAAGGAGGCAAAATTATTGAAGTCTATAACTCCATATATACTGTTGCATTAAATTCTAGTTTGAAAATCAACTGATCTGTTTTGTATTTTTAACAGCTGAAGGTCACTCCATATATATACGGAACTTGCCGTATAGTGCAACAGTTGAGCAACTTGAAGAAGTTTTTAAGAAATTTGGTCCTATTAAGCATGATGGTATCCAAGTTAGAAGTAGCAAGGTCTGTGGATATTACTGTCTGCATTTTCAAATTAACTAAGCATTTTTTGAGGCAAGCTTATGAACTATACCATATTTTTGATTTCTTGCAGCACGGATTCTGTTTTGGCTTTGTTGAATTTGAGGAATTGAGTTCCATGCAAAGTGCACTTGAGGTACATATTGTTTATTTTGAAGTGTTGGTTTGTAGCCCTGCGCTGTTGTTTGTTTATTTGCCCACGGAAGGAGAGGATGTCCATAAGATTATACATTTTAATATCTTTTAGTTTATTGATTATGGTACAAATTAGCATTAAAATGTTGCGTGCAATTCCCAAGCTTTAGCTTGAATTGAGTATTTTCTACATCTTTTGCTCATAATATATTGCACATGCTTCTAAACTGGAAGGTCGTGGTAGAAATCAGATTAAAGCAATATGTGAATGCCGTTTCGAAATGGGATTATTTTTTGTGTTTAGCATATAGGTGGTCTTGTTAGATGTTTATTGAGCATGTTTGTGTTGTAGTGTTGTGAAAGACGTCAGTGGATCTTATGATTTAGAAGTATTAGGGATAACTCAAGTTACACATTAACTAGAGATAGAATCTGAGAAGAGTATATAAGTAGGAGACAATCATAACCTCACCAACCAGTTTTGTTGGTCAAAATCCAAGTTGTAAAATAATATCATAGTCTATCCTAATTCTATTAAAAGGGTTACCTACCATATTATTTATGCATCAAGTCAAGTAAAGGGATGTATTGGAAAAGAAAATTCAAGTTTCACGTTAACAAGAGATAAGGCTAAAGTATAAGTAGGTCAACACTCACTTCACAAGCCAGTCTTGTGGGATTTAACCCAAATTATAAGGCGGTGGCAGAGTACATTTTAAATTCATTAAAAGGATCACGTGACATACTCTTTATGCACCATCTCCAATGGTTGAGCTTGTGAGACTATATTGAGAAAATCCGGAGTCCACATTGCAAAGAGATAGAGTTTATATTACTGGATGGGGTTGCCTTGCCTCTGCAAATAAAAAAAATTCAGTAGGTTTTCTTTTACCCTTTTCATTGGATACTGTCTCGTTTAATCCCCTTTTCTTACTAAAGCCTATATTAATTAGTCTTCTTCTCACATTATTGAATTACCATAGGTGAGAGTTTCAGTCATCTTCTCCTTACTTAGTATGCGCCATTTAAACTCTCTCTCTCCCTGATAGTTTTGACCCTGAACCAATCTTCTCTTCTCTGTTGTGTCTTCTCACCCACCTTAGCATTCCCATCACCCCTACACATTTCTGTGCGCTTGTTGATCCTTCATTGTCAATATTCACCACCATAGGAAAAACTAGTCCTTATCTAACATGTATAACAATTTCTGTTCACATGGTTTAGAAGAATCAGAGAGTGGGGAAAAAGTAAACTTAATAATCAATTTTCTCCATTTTTGGGTAAAGTGATGCGGATAATTTGTCATAATTATAAAATTATGTACAATGCTGTTGTTGTTGCAGGACATAAAATATAAGTTAACTTTTAATGTTGTAAGCCCTTGGCTAACTGTTTGAGGAAGTAGCTTGTTACTGTGCGGCGGCTTGACTGTATGTAGTCTATTTATATAGATGAGGGCCAAGTGGGATTTGTGATGTTGTGAATTTGTATTTTTGCTGTTAGATTAAATCTGTCAAACTTGCTGGTACATGACATCCTTTATCATTTTGCCTCTTGCCTTACATTTTATTGTTAAAAAAATTGTTCTTTTATCATTTTTATTTGCTTATTGGTGTCCGTGTCAATGAGGCAATAATTGCACCCTCAATCGCATGATTTCTATTTTTCATATGCTAAGTATCATGTTTTACCTTTTACTTTTCTCATTGAAGTATTAGGTATATTTGCTTTTTTTTTACCGACATGATGCTGATCTAGCACCTTGCCAAATACTAATTTCAGGCTTCACCTATCACTGTTGGTGAGCGACAAGCTGTTGTTGAGGAAAAGAGAACTACTACACGAGGTACATTGATATATTTTGATTTATACTTTTATCTTTGAGTTAAACATGATCCATATTAAGATGTTGATTATGCTCTTTTTCTTCTTATTCTAGTCAGCGGTAGTGGGAGAGGTAGGTATCCTCCAGGAAGAGGTGGTTTCCGAAGCGACAGTTTCAGAGTACGTGGGAAATTTGGCGGTGGACGAGGTTATGGCAGAAATGAATTCAGAAACCAAGGAGAATTCTCAGGGCAACCTAGGAGTTCTCAACGGCCAAATCAAAACGGAGGTGGGCGTGGTGGTGGACGTCAAGGTGTGGGGAACCGTAATTCTACACCGTCGTCTTCAGCAGCATGATCATATTGGCTAATTGAATAAGAAAAAGACAAACAAAAACAATACAAAAGAATCTGGTGGGTTGATTATTTTTTATAGGAAAAGGAAGCCAAACACCTTTTCTTTTCCCTTTATTTAGGCACGAGTTCAGGTTTCTGACTATCATCAGTGCAATCATTCAATGGAAGAGTAGTGAGTTCATTAGTAGTACTTGCAGAGGTGTTTTGGATTGGTCATGTATTTTTTTCAGTACCAATGCACTTTTCTTCCTTCTTCCATTTTGCCAAGTTATTGAGCAAGATGTGTTCCTGCGATTGAGTTGTTACACGAATCTCTGTTGTGGAGGGTTTATATGTAAATTGGTACTATGTGTATTCTTTTCCTTTTTTCATAAACTTAATGAAAACTGTCTCTACGATTTTAACCTTAGCAAGGCCGATGTATGACTACAATGTGCATGTTCTGTTCATTCGAGGGTGAGTTCTCAGACAAATTATTTATCTCTATAGCAAATGGGTTGCAATATTGAAGAAACCTACGAGAGATGGCTCGAGATATAAATCTCATGGCTGTCAGCTGCGGAATATATTATTGCGGAAACTTATTATTTAATTCGATATTTTAAAGTGTTTTATCTTTTCATGAAATGAAAGGGTTTTAAAAGAATTTTTGCAATCATTTCGAACCATCCTATTTGAACGAGAATAAAATAGAACGTACAAGGATAAGATAAGAATGCCAGATACGTACTTATGTAATCTATTAGTGCGCATCTTAATAAAAATAAGATTATGATAAATGGTGATGATTAAGATGATAATAATGATTCTAATGTTAATTATACTAGTAATGGTAATGACAAAAAAATTTAAGTGTTACATAAAAGAAAGATAGTATCAAAATAGATGGAGGTAGATACCGATGTATATAAAAATATGTAATTTTTTATATAATAATTATATTTTATAAGATTGAGTTAAATTTGAAGTTATTTGTTTATAAAAATAATAATACTAATAAAAGTAATATAAATAATTATAAGATAGGATAATAACAATAAAAATTATAATAATAATAGTGAGAATAATAATAGTAAGAATAAAAATAAGAAAAGTTATAAAACTAATAATAATGGTAACATTATGATAGCATTTGTTATTATGGAAATGATGTGTCAAATAGTAAGCACCACAACCATTGTAATAATATTGTAGCAATAATAAGACCAGTTGTTGTGATAAAAAAAATAAAAATGATAGTAATGATATATTATAGTGAGATAGTAACAATGATATAAATGATTATAATGATCATTTTAATAAGATAGTAATTGTTAGATGATTGATGTCACCTATATAATAGGGACTACTATAGTAACAATAATAATAAAAATTACAATAATAAAGATGATATGGTAAAAGTGGTGTTCCTCATTATAAAGATGAGGTAAACATCTATTTTTATATAATTATTTTCTAATTCAACTCTCCCAGAAAAAAACTTGAAATATCCAATACCCACAAAATATAAAAGAATAAAGAAATCATATTTTATTATATTCTAAACAATTGATTAATAAAATATGAAACCTGCTCTATGACTAACAAACAAAGTTTTAATCGTTATTTATAAATAGTTTTAGTATTATTTTAAAGAGGATATTCATAATTCAAATTAACTGTTATAATATAAATAATTCCTATAAATTTATGATAAACTTATAGAAAAACATTTATTAAAATTATTGCTATATAAAATATATATTCCAAGTTGACATTAGTTAAATATGAGTTCTGAGTACGTAAAAAAAGTTTGATGAAAAGAAGTACATAAAAATTGTTTTTATCTCCATTTTTGTTAGAATGCTGGTACCAGATTCTTTGTACAAGGATTCAATCAATCTTTGACATTTCTTTGAAAACGAACTTCTGCATATCAATTACCAAATCCAGTGAATTCCTTTCTATTTAGTTATTCAACAATGAAAACTCTGATTTAGTTGTTCAACAGGTAAAAAATTAAATAATTACGTCCTGCATGTGATATCAGTGAAATCATGTTGTCATTAAGTTGTAATTTTAAAGACCAAATTTAAGATTAAAATGTATTTTTATAATTAATTTGACATTAAATAATAAAATTTACAGATTAATTTATATGAAAAATATTTTTCAAACAGAGCAAAATTGATTTTTTTTTAAAGATTAAATTGGCAGTATACTACACATTGAAAAATCGTTCGATGCTTTTTATGATATCTTATATGTCCTTCCAAAGCAAACAACGTATTTGAATTAAAACCCTTAATAAAATTTCTAGAACATTTCATATGCAAATGTTTAAAAAAAGTATCATTTTGCAATACAAATGTTTTAAAAAGGTATTAAATTTAAGAATTATTATTTTTTAAATCAAGTTGACGAGACATAATAAATATCTTAAAATTAAAATAAATATTATATAAGATGTTAAAATAAAAGAAATAAATATATTCCTATTTATAATATTCCCCGGGTAAGAAAGTAGAAAATAGAAAACAAAAGAAGCGCAAAACACAAAACCCAGAACCCTAATACTTGGCCCTAATATCAATCTCTCATTCGTGGTGCTTTGCTTTCGCCTTTCCTTTCACATCAATGGCCGACTCTGTAGTTTCGATTCAGTACCTCAAAGATTTCGTCAATTCTCAAATCTACGACGATGAGAAATGGGCCTTCAATGTGGTAATGTCTCTCTCTAACGCATTCTTCTATTCCTTTCGCACCCGTTCCTATTTATTTTAAAATGTGAGATCAAGAAATGGCCCCAGATTATTTTGAAATTTTACAGTTTTTATCCGTGAAATGAGACCCTTTTTGAACTCAAGCTATTCTGTGTGTTTTGTGTTATGGTGCTAAGGGAGAAACTTGATTTTTTATTTATTGTGATATGAGTGCCTTTTACTTGCAAAATCGATGGGTTGTAATTACCCACGCCAACCATTTTACTCATCGTTGCAACATAACAGCTCTGTGATGGGACCCATGATTTTATACATTGTGTGGTTGTTGAATCCGTTCTCACTTTCAATTGGTGTGAGTGCTTGTATGGAGGTGGTTCAATTCTTGATTGAACTCGAGGATCCCTTGCGAATTTTTAGATTCTTGTGGGTTATGAGACAATTGCGAATTTATAGGGTTCTTGATTGAACTGTTGATTGCAGCGTCTGTTCCAGTTACATGCCTGAATTTTATAAATCGTTGTGTTGATGATCCTGTGGCTTTTGGATATTTATTCCTCTGGTAGCTGTTACCGTTGTTTGTTATATTATATTACTTTCAAGTTTAGAAAATGTTGGTCCTCTTCTCATTGCCTGCACCTTAATGACAATGGCATTGCCTTTACCCTTTGTTCGTTATAGAAAGAACATTTTGAAATTTGAACTGAAGAGAGAATGAAAGGAAAGAATAATTTGAACTTTTGTTTCTAACAGTCAACTTTTATCCTTTTTTCCCTTTCAATGTTTACTCTTCTACTAAACATAAGAAAATACATCATTGTCCTGTTTTCCCCTCCTTTCTATTTCTTTTTCCTCTCACCCAAAGAGAGCATTAGTTTCGTAGTAATTTAGGCGCACTCTGCTGTGAAACATTATGATCAGTTTTGCCAAGAAGCTCTTAAGACATGATGCACGATTTGTGTTTATTGTAGAAAATATAATATAGGTAATTGAACCCTATAAATTTATTATCCTGTGAGTAATGGATAGCTGCTCTAACTTCTCATCTAGACTAAGCAACCACCGAACTTTCTGGTTAATTAGGATAGTCATGAGCTTGGTTGTAGAACATGAATAAGATTGTTGCACTGACTATTAAGTGATTAGTGCCGTTAGTTTTTACTTAATTATAAAGGTATTTATTTCTTCATGTTTATGTCTTGAAGCTTGATTTAGTTTAGAATGAATGTTGATTGTCTTGTTTATTTGGCATGTAGAAATTGCTGCGTGCTGCCGGACTTTTTGCAGGATCAATAGTACTTATGCGAAATTATGGTGACCTTATGGCGATCTGAAAGTAGAACAAGTGACCAGTTCTCTGCCATGAGTTGCTATTATCTAGTGAAACAGTATTGTGATGTCTAGGTTTTTTCTTTTTGCTTTATTTTTCAGTAATTTGAACATGAAGTGAGCTTCATTGGCATGAAGCTTTTGATGAGCGATGACAATGTTTTTCCAATTGGTTATGTTGTAGTACATTCACATTACCTTTGGCAAAATATGTTTTGGATATGAAATAACTATTCTGGATGTTCTTAGATTTAACTCAATTGGGTGCATAAAATACTGATAGTAGTAGTAAGAATCAATAGTTATTATATATATTTGCAGCGGGCTGGAATAGTTAGGTCAAATCTCACCTGTGAAGAAAAAACTCTTATATTTAGTAGGAAGTTGTTATTATTGTTGCTTCTGCAAATCAAAGCTGTTATCTTGGCATGAAATTCCCCTGCTGCGTAGGTGAATGAAGGTAAAAGTTTTGAAGTAGTACTTCCATCTTTAATTTGTTAGTTGAAATTTGTGGAATTGTTTTTTCTTATTTAAAGTGCCTTTGGTAAGGTGCATTTTCCTAAATTATAAGTAGTTGAGCAACACAAAAGTGGTTGATAGGTTTTATTTCAGGAGCTTTAGTTTATTTACTGTTTCTTATATTTTTAGCATATCTTTCTATTTCTCTTAATTTCTTTTATCTGTTATTACACATTTTAATTGTGGATATAATTAGTTATTGGACTATTTTTAGTATTTGTTGGGTTACTTTTCGATTTGTTATGCAGTTCATATTAAAATAAATTTACATTATAAATTGAAGAAAGTAATATTTCATTATATAATGTTATTTAAAAATTACATAATGAAAATGGAAAAGAACAAATTTAAAAATTAAAATTGAGAACAAATAAAAATTAAATTTGATTACTAGATCAACTCATTTAAATAAGAAGATTTTTTAAATGAAAAAGCTTATACAATCTTTAAAAGAAAAATTTAAATAGTTAAAAAATTAATATAATTTAATTTTCTAAAAAGTTAAAATTAAAATTATATATTAATATATTTGCCTGAAAGGTCTAATAAAATTTATGTAGTTATATTTTCTTATCAATTGATTTGGTCTAATCTTTGTAATCAATAATTAATACGTTAGACTATAAAAGGTTTTACGTATGTTTGTTTTGAAAGAAGTTACAATTAAATTAGAAAATAAAATACGAAAGGTATCTATTAAAATTATTTAAGACTAGTCTATCCTTATCCATATTATCCAATAGAAATGAACTTTTTTTTTTTTCAAGAAAAGCTTTGCTCATGTCGAATTCACGGCGAAAGAAACATACACACCAAAAAAAATTTGAGTTTTATTACAATGTCACACTATGGATGTAAAGCTTTTTATGCCAGAACTTAGAGATACAATATTATAATTTCATCTCAGTAATTTGCATAATTTCTTTTATTAAATATCAATGTGTATTATAGAAACGAAACTCCATTTTAGCATGATATTATATCACTTTTTTTACACTCTTAATTATCAAAAAATATTGTTAATATGATTTTTAAAATGATTATTACAAAAGTCAACAAATTTATTAGGTATGGTACTTAAATATTACACACTAAACTTCAAACTAATGGTCAAAATACCTGACTTTCTCCGTTCGAAATGCTAGTGAGCCTTGTGTAGTTGCGTATTTCTAAAGCTTTGCTTTATTCTTGGTTTAGAAAGACATTCAACATCAATCCCTCAATTCTTCTCAATCATGTTCAATTGCCCTCATTCTTAGATAAATTTAAAACAAAATACACAAATATCTGTAAAGAAAAAGTGACACACTACTAAAACAACTCTCTATCACTTTTGTATGGAAAATTGTTAAAAACTAATTAAAAAATCGTAATTTGAAAATAATTTATGAGAATTGGTGAAGAAGCGGCACTGAGACGCAGCATTATCCGATTTCATTGCTGTGTTTTGTTTAATAATAGTGTTGAATATAAATGTATATGTATGTATTTGACTGTCAGAACAGAGAAAGAAGCAACGCTGCAATGGTTCTAAGTCAAGCTAAAATTACGAAAGTTGTGTGAATTAAAAGAAACACATTATTTTTTCTTCGTTGTATGATTGGTTTAAATTTCGAACTAACACTTGCCCAAGTAGTAGGATGATAAAAGAATAGTCTTCAAACCCAGCCAACGACATAAAGTTTTATGTCTTAATCTTTGAATTTTTTTTAAATAAGTTTTAATCAAAATCTTAATCAAACTAAGTTTATATTTGTTTTAATGTGAATTGTATCACTTTTTCTTCATTTCTTTAGGTCTGGGAGAAATTATGTACTCAAACTATCTATATCAGTTGAAAAATAGAAATAAAGTGATAATATGAAAAAGAAATAAAGTGATAATATAAAAAAGATATAGATGTTGACTGTGTAAGTTTAAATTTTGAAAGTTCTATCAACCTATTTAAAAGTTTGTGGATATTGAAGTTATTTTTCTTGTAAGACAAGTTGTTCTAGATAAAGAAAACTAATTATTCATATTATTATTTTTTTTAAATTCAAATGTGTATAAAATATGTTGAATATTTGGGTTTGAAGTGATAGTTTTTTAGGTTGAATTAACATATTTATTTGTGATATAATTTACATGTGTATGGATGTCTAATTTTAGATTACGGTGTAGTTTTGAATTATAAAATTATACGAAAACAATTAGATTTAAACCGTTTGAGAATTGTTTTTGGTGTGATTAGAAATTATCTTGTTATATCACTCTCTTAAATATTGAGCTATGTTTAAGGATTAAGTTTTTATTTAAATAATACTCAAGAAGTGGTAATCATTAGTTAACTAAACACTGTCAGTCAACTACTATCATAATTATTAAAGTGGCAATTCCCTTCATTCAAATTCTATCATGGTCGTTTAATTTACATTATTTCTTGCTGAGGTTATGATTTGAAACATAAGCAAGAGAGATGTCAAAACAATTATCAGTTGTCTGAAACTCGAAACTCTCATTTCTGAAGCAATAAAAAGTTAAAGTTTTAAAGGTGTTTTAGTACTTGGTGATTAATACAACAAGTCACATCATTTACGGAATATACTTTTGAACTCTGAGAGAATTAGTTTTGATTTTTTCTTTTTCTTTTTTTATAAAGTTTTGGTCATTCAAAAAATAATTGGACACTCCAGGGATGAGTTTGTTTGACATAAATTTGTTTAAGTTATATAAGTATCACTTAAGGTATGAATGGACAACTTGAATAGAGTTTTCACATATATAATAAAGATATCTCACTTAACTAAGTAATTGGTTCAAGAAATATATCTCTAATTTTCTTATTTAGTGAAATGTTTGTTTTATTTATTTAAATATAGATGTGTATAATATAATTAAATTAGATTTATATAAGATGAATATATGTAACTAGATGAAATATGATGAGATTATATTCATTATCTATATATTGTATGAGTGATTAGTTTAGTATGTTAACCAATTATGATTCTATTATTAAGTATATGAACTTATTAAGAAAAGAAAATATATTAACTTTATTAATAATATAATGAGATGATGAATGATTTTCTCTTATCAAACTTTATAATTCTTCATACTATTATCATTATCAAATATTTTTTATAATTAAAAAAATAACTAAAAGTAGTTTATTTAAAGTTGTATAAATAAAATTCAAATTTTCTCTTCTAAAGACTCAAATAAATAAATAAATGATAAAACAAAAATTAATAATATATTTAACCATTTTTCAATCTAAAATAATTTAACATAAACTCTAACAAAGATGTAGCGGTAAAAATGGAAGGAAAGAAAAATAAAATCTTCTAGACTCATTTTTTGTCCTCTAGACATTAAGATAAAATGGGAGAGAAATTGTTGTTATATTTAAATGTCTAATTTATTTTTATTTTGATATTTTTTATTGAAGATATATAGTTAATTGTTTTTCATTTCTTTTGTTACCATTAAATAAGAAGTAAATATTATATATTGACATACACATGAATGATAAATTTTGCATGTTTTAAAACATCAATTATTGTTTTTCCTATAAATAACTATTATTATTTATTGTACCTTCTTATAATTTTTTCTCAAACAAGAAATACGTCAGACTACTTAACAAGAACCTACAAATCGACCTATATCCAGGTGAAAACTAATTTAGGAAATAGGTAAAGTCTACATTTTTGTTTTATAAAACTCCACTTTATTAAAAGAAGGTGTCTTATATCATTAAAAAAGTCTAAAAGACTAGTCTATTAATTAAGTAAATTTAAATAAAATTATTTTATACAATTATTATATTAAATTTTTATAATGTATTTATTTACATCTTTTTAGTTATTAACCATATTGACTTATGTAAAGGACTAAACTTCTAAGATTATTAAAAACTAGATTTAAACCTTGTTAATAAATAATTTATTAAATTGTATTGTATACGTATAATTAATATATATATATATATATATATATATATTCAATGCATAAAGTACACAATATAAGAAAATGTTTAAATTATTAATGGGTCTATGACTAACAGTATGGTCAGCTACCTCATCTTTTAAAATTTTATAGAAAAAACGTTAATTTGTATTTTTAATGTATTTTAAAAAATATAAATAAATATTTCAGATGTAAAATTTATGACATACCATATCCAAAGACATAAAAAACGAAAACAAAAAAATTAAATATTATTATTCACTCATATATTGTAGAGTTGGTTACAAGTTTTATATAGAAATCAATCATCAGTCATAACAAACTAACTAGTTTATAATAAGATTTATTTTAACTAATAACAGATATAAGATTAATACTAACTAGAAATAAGACTAATAGTAAATGATTTATAATAAAATTTATTTTAATTAACAATAGAGATGAGACTAATATTAATTTATTTATAATAAAATTTATTTTAACTAACAATAGAATTGATTTTAGAAATACCAAGTTGATTAATATCATCACTTTGTGGAGTGGATATGTGTTGTAGTAAATGCATTAGAGTTTAATCTTGTTATGAAATTAATTTCAATAATTTCATGTTTCTGGTTGTTGAATTTTTATTACTTGTTATTTTGTAGTTGTATAGTTAATGTTAGGCTTAGGTATATTGTACAAAAGGGATATCTTGATGGATATCCATGTTTTTTTTTTAAAGCATTTTGTGACCTATGATAATAATTATATACTTTTCCCCTTTTGTCCGCATGTAAACTTTTATTATTATAGGAAGTCTAACCCTCCTCTATTCATGAGAAATTATTTACTAATCATTCTTTATTTGATAATCTTCCACAACACATTCATTCTTTCCACAATAACTACACAATCTTAAATAAATTAATAACATCAACTACAATGAAATAATTTATATTAATAATTCTATTGAATTAGCTGAAATAATTTATATTAATAACTCCATTGAATTGTCTTTTTTGTTGAGTAACATAGAAAAAACATTGTTAATTAGGAGAAGATGATTGATCAATAGGATATTAAACCTTATATTATTATAAAGGTCATTCAATTTTCTTAAGAATTGTATAATTTAGTCTTATATCTTTCTTTATTTCCTAGTTACAACTTACAAGAGTATCACATGAATATTTTTTAACATAATTACATAATGGATATGGTTTATAGATTATAATTCATCCCATATCACCCTTAATTTTCGTATAATGTTCTATAATAGAGACATCATCATCTTGTTTTGCATAAGCAACTTCTTGTTGTAATTATGAAATTATCAATAAATCTCCTTGTAAATATCTTAGATTTTAATGACAGTTTTATCTAATCACAATACTTTGTCTAGCTGAAGGTGGTATCAAATGTATCAACCATGATATCATCATATTATTGGAATTGTTTCTATATAGTATGAGCATAATTAGGTATTGGTTGTGACAAAGAATCATTAACAAATTCTAATTTATTCTTCTCCCTAAGTGTTGTGGTCATTGATTTATACAAAAGACTTACTCATATAATAAAAAATTTGTTTTAACTAACTCAAAAGATAAGACTAATCCTAATTAGAGATAAGATTTATACCATATTCAAAATTTATTTATTTTATTTAGGTTGTGTAGAAACCTACCAACAAGGTTTTATTGATAAAAAAATGACATGTGCGGTTGGTATTCTCTACGGATGTGGTCTCGTGTTCAACACCACTTGTTCAACACCACGTTTATCATTTCATTCCCAGACAGGAAAGTCGCAATAATTCATTCCCCCCTCTCACCCTTTTTCTAACCACAACACTATCTTTACAACATAATATTCTTTTTAAATATTTAACAGAGATTAATGCAATATACAATGACAGCTACTGTAATTTTTTATTAAATTAGGAACATCAACTTAGGAACAAAAGAGGGTGGCGTGTAATTAAAAATAACTCTTACAGATATTGTAACGTTGTATAATTAAAAAAGTGCTAAAAACGCACTTTGTTTAAAAAATATAATCATTAATCAAAACCAAGACTTATATTAAAGTATAATTTTTTTCAAATAAATCTATTTTTTCTAAAAATTAATTAAATAAATAGGTGAGAATTCCACTCCACGAATAGTGATCAAACGTACCAAAAAAATTATATTGACCACATTTAACATATTAGAACATGACTTTCCAAATTATAAATAATAAACATGTTTATTTGTGTGAATAAAGTTTGAAAGAGTGCATTTATGTAATTTTTAAAAAATAGGAAAAAAGTCTCGTAAAATATCCGTTTATATTAATGTGAAAAATGAAACATAATTAAACACTTGGGTGTAAACTTAAATTTGTCATTAAAATAAATACACGAGAATTTGACTCTCGATTATTCTCGACCAGAAACAAGTTGGGACTTTTCCACACAGGTTCATGCTTCTTCAACTTAACTTGACCTTGATACCCCTACCATCTTTTCAGAATTACATGAGAACCCAGTACGAGGCTGAAGAAGTACAAGTGTCGTATTGCAAGCAATGACAGTTACGGAATCGATGACAGTGACAGTGACAAAGGATTTGGGTTCTGCAGCAGCTTCTGTGACAAGATTCGTGCACCTTTTTCTCCATTGATTAACACGTGGAAAATTTGAAAAGCGTTGTCAAGTTTCACACAGCCTAACAACACATGACATGAACTCACACAGCTTTCTCTGCACTTCTCACCTCAGGTCCACTTCTTTATGCCAAACCAAACCTTATTAAGCTTTGCTTAGCTGGCTTCCTTGTTTTAGTTCAATCTTCCTCAAATTACCATGTACCCAAGTGAACATAAATTAGTGTTTTTAAGTTAGATTTTGAAATTCAGCAACTTTTTACTTTAACTTTTATGATTATGTTAAAGTTTATATTAGTAATTGCTGCTATATTTATGGGATCTGTCATCATGACAGTTTCATGTTGAATCTCGCTTTTACTGATATGAATTAAACACAGTGTGTGTATAAAATCAAATTGAAAGAAAATTTCTTTCCTTGTCTCCATTTGCTGTTTCTACGTCACTTGGGGAGTACAATGCTGACATTGTGTAATCCGTGAGCCATTTCCATCCTCGTGTTTTTAACTCTTTTGTTCCCACAGTACCCACTTGCTTTTGTGGATGTGACATTCAGTCCTAAAATTAAATTTGGAGCTTGCGTTTAAATTTTGACTTTCCTGTTTTATTTCATTTGCATTATTATCTTTTGTGTCACATGTAGTATATAATCCTGGCAACAGTTTTTCCAGTGTGGAATAAGTGGATACCCTTTCATTCCTCCGAATTTTTATGTCTAAAACTTGTCTCCTTTTTCATTCAGAGGGAACAAGCCTTCTTCAAAGGAGTTGTTCTGTTCCATGACTTCACCTTTTTCTTGGATTTCAATGGAGGTGACAATAAACCAGAAAAAAAAAATATAAAGCTATTGAATTGATTTTTATTCATTCATACTAGAAAGTCACTGTTTTTTTTCTTTAGCAGGGATTTTGTTCTGAGAAATCGTACACTAACTCTGAGCAGATAGACCTTACTCTCAAGCTTTCTCCCTGCGGTCAAAATACAGAAGAAAAGATGGTTCTAGCAAGTTCACCATCAGCGATGATTGGGGAGAAAGCCCAGAGCAGAATAATGGAAAATGGGGTTCAAGAGAATCCCTTTGTTCTGTGTCTGGCAGAGGGTGAGAAGGGTCTGGTGAGGTTTGGGGACTTGCAGACAATGAGAAGAGTGAGGACTGGAAAGAGATTATTGATGAAGAAGATGCAGATGGCGGCGGCTGCAGAGGCAGAGAAGTCTTCTCCGGTGTCTCTGGCTGGTGCTCAGCCACTACCTCCCTCAATTGATGATAATTTCAAGATTTTTGCACCTCCTTCTTGGGATCCATGGCATGAAGGTAACTTTTTTTTCTCTTTCGTTTATTGACCATTTCATGAGTACACACTTTTTTAACGTAGTTCATGTATTTTGTGAGTGTTAAATTTAAGTTGACACTGAGATGTAGTTTGAAAAAAAATCTACTATAGTTGATTATTTACAATCTGATAGACCTCCTATTACACAGTTTTATGAGCACAGATAGGAATAGAGGAGCTGGTGTATCCCACGTGGGTGAGAAGGATAATAAGTAGGGGAATTACGAGGAACAAAACAAGCAGTGACAGGAAAACAACAGAATTGCTGATGTGAAATTATTGTATTTTCTGACTAATACGTGTCCATGGTTTCATAAATCTTCACTGTACAATAGATCTCATTCTTGTAAATTGAAAAAATAATCAATCTTCACTGCATAATAGCACTCACTTTTTTTTTTTTTAAATTGAAAACCGTTGCTTATCTCGTGGAAGTTGGTCGATACTATATACATGTGATGATTAGACCATACGATAATTTCTGGTAATTGAGCCTAGAGGAAGCATTTGACTTTGAACTGGGAGTGAGTAATGGTTTGGGGAGGGGCAGTTCCAAAATGTTCTTCTGCATGAGAAATCAAGTCCATTAATTTTTCCATTATATGAAAGCAAAATATTATGATACTGAAATTAACATTGATTAGCATAATCTAAATTATTTTTACCTAGATCAGCAATATGACTAAAATTTCCAAATTCCACAAATTTCCCTCCTAAATCTGTCTCAATGATATTCCCGTTTAGCTAAAACATTCATAGTTTTGGAATCAGGGTGGTTGTTCTGTACATGACTTCCCATAGTATCTACAGGAAATTTTCCACCGAAACGGAAATGTTTTCATAAATTTTCATAATGAAACAAGAATTTCTCATGTTCACAACTGTTTTATGCGTAGAAAACAGTTTATGGGAAACATTTTCCAAAGCTTTTTCTCTAGACAACAACTAGTGAAAAACTAGTGACTTGATAACTATATATGCATAGATTACTTGTATTTGGAATTTTATCAGAAGTTTCTCACAGAACATTGTAATAACTTGTACATATACAACTCTTCGTTACTGATAAACACTTGTGTCTTCTTATGTTGCTTATACTGAAGGAGGAGTTAGTTCCAATTTGCAAACATCACCAAAGCTGGAAAATGATCTCATGGTTTCCCCAAAAGCAATGCAGCCAGCCAAAAAGCATAAACATGTGAGCTGCTATGATAAAAGTGAGGCAATGGAGATTGTGAGACAAATGCCATGCGTGATTACTAGTGGAGATGACAGAAGTGGGAAGAGAATAGAAGGGCTTCTGTACGAGTATAAGAGAGGGCAAGTTTGTATTGTATGCGTGTGCCATGGCAGCTTTCTCTCCCCCACAGAATTTGTTATGCATGCTGGTGGCAAGGAAGTGGCAGATCCCATGAAACACATTACTGTTTGTTCTTCTGAGTCATTTTATATAAATGGAGATGGGGCTGGTTTTATCACATACCCCTTTTAGAATGTGTAGAAGCAGCTAACACCCCTTTTAAAATGTGTAGAAGCAGTTAAGAATCCTTAGTTTTCCATAATTATCTTATCCTGGTTCTTATTATGACAGTGTAACGGGAAGTTTTCATCAAAGACAAAGATGGTTTTCCCCATTTGCTAACCTTCACATTGGTGTTGAAAAAAAATGAAAAAAAAAAAAATACGGACCGGAACTTGTATAATTAAGAATACAAAATACTTTCTCAACAAAAGAAAAAAAGTTTTTATTATATTCATGATTTCATTTATTAAAAATTACTAAACATATGGGTGTTTGGAATAAAGAAGTTCTTTTCCACTTCTTTTGGATTCGGGTGAATATTATTTATGTCCATGGAATTGAAGGTGTGAACATTCTTTGGATGTGTTTATATACAAAGAAAAGAAAAAGAGATTTGAATTTTGGTTAAATGATTCATCCTTAAAGTGTGATCAAAAGTAAGAAAGTCAGTTGGATTAGAATAATTTTACTTTTTTGTCCTTCACTTTATTTAGTGAATCTTGCAAATAGAAGTCATACTCTCAATCCCAATACAAAATTTTATGAGCCTAAAACATAGTAATGTCAAATTGGATCCATATACATATTTGAATCCATAGGTAATTTACTTACGGATTTTTTCCCAAGTAAAAGTCTGTAAGTAAAATATGTAGTAATGTCAAATTTATTTACAGATCATAATTTGTATATAATTACCTACAAATTTTTCTGTAGATAAAATTTATAAATAAAATTCATATGAAATAGATCCATAAGTAATGCTAAATTTATTAACAGATAAAAATAAATCTATATATAATAATTCGTAAGTAAATTGAGAATTTTTATAGTAAATTCATATAAAACCAGGAAAATGTATTTATATACAAGCATTTAATGATAATAAAAAATAAATAAGTTAGAATAATGTGATATTTTATAATTGATATTAGGTATATTAATCTTAAGTTTGTTGAGATTATGTGAGATTAGCCTTCGTTAAGATTCCTTGCCAACACTACTCAAGGAATTGTAAAGGTTTAGCTTGAAAAATTTGCTTTGAATGCTTAAGGATGAAAAGGTTTAGTGTTTTAGTCTACAACATGACAGGAAGAGGGACATAGGTAACTAGTGAAGGAGAGCATCTTGAATGTTTAAATAACAATCAACTTTTTAATATGTTTTGTATGTTCATGAAATGTATGATTTTTTTCTATGTGTATAGTTTCTTTATCATAAAAAATTTGCAAAAGGAATAGAAATCTAGATATTTAAGTAAGTGCATATATAATTCCACCATTTGAGTTCCCTTATGAGTGAGGCTAATGTTTTATATTTAGCTTCACAAAAGGATTTAGAGACAGTATTTTTCTTCTTGGACTTCTAAGAAATAAAAACATTTCTAAATGAAATACAATTCCTTTCAGGTCAACAAACCAATCCTAATTTGAAAAAGGATGAATGCTAATATTGTTTTATGAAGGAAAAAATAGGTCAATATCTAAAGATTCCTTCAAATATATGAGAACATAATGTGCAGTTTGTATGTGAGGTTGCTTTGACTCAACTATTTGACAACAAAACAAATGTCTAGATGATTATTAATTAAATAAAGAAAATGTCCAATAATTCTCCTCATCAATTTGTAACGAGTAAGATCGATCTACAAGAGATAGACTTGCAACTAACATGTCACAATTAGAGAGTAGGTCAAGACAATTCATTCTTTGGTTAAGTATTATACCAATAGTAGAAGGACAAAAACTACAATCTTAAGATAAAGAAAAGAGGACCAATGTCATATATCCTAAAACTAGTATAAGATTATTTTTTATAACATTCAATTCTACTACATTGTTTTGTGGTATCATTAACATACACAAAATGACAAAGAGGAACTTATACTCTTTACAAACAAAGAGTAATAAGAAGTACTTTGACAAAAATCAAAAATATAAAAGTAGAAGTGAGTTTGGAATTCTATTCTTCACTTGCATGCTTCGAATTATGAAGAGACTTTCACAATTTACAAACTTGTTGTGGATGATTAAGTTATAAACCTAGTTATGGAATCTTATACACCTCTTTTTATTGTTGATATCAAATTCCTTTAAAAACTAACCCTTTTATTATTGCAACTGATAGAATAAACTAAATAATATTAAGTTTTACTAGAAGAGAAGGTTTAAAAATAATTTAAACCATATGTTTGGGTATATCCCTTAGTGATCAAGTGTGCCCTTAAATCTTTCAATTGTATCATCATATTTATGCTTAATCTTGTAAACACATCCATATTTGACAGATATTTGACAGGGTGCTTTTCTGGAAAAAGATTCATTAGATAGCAAGCTTGATTTTTTCAGGAGAAAGTAACTTTGTACATATGACTTATTTCCATCAATCATATTTACATGTCTCACTAGAAAAGGTGAACTCATTCTCAAAGAAAATATTAGAACAAAAATTTCAAAATGTTAGAATAAAAACTTATATGTGATTAGAAAGAATTATTAGGAGACAAATAATTTTTAATAGAAAATTTAATACCTGAATTACATATTTAGTGAAATTATCATATAAGGTGATGACAATGCTAGAGGTATATTGAGACGTTGAGAATAATCAATTTGTGATTATTAAAAAAGAGCCACAAGTTGTTGATATTGCTCGTGAGTTAATCCCGCCTAGTATTTAGTATCTTATTTCCCAAAAATTGGACACTTTTTTCAAATTTCTTTCAAAACAGTATAAATCGAAAATAAAAAATTACTACATGGTATTTGCCAAGGTAAATATATATACATTAATGAAATCATTCAAATACTTCATTTGAGTGAGTGACTAGTGTGATATAATATCATATGAAAAGAAAAATTATTAAAAGATATCTATTTACCATGTTAACAATCAATCATCTATAGAAAGAGATATTAAATAATAAAAAAGAAAAAGATAAAAAAAAATAATGATAAAATATATTTATATTTTAAATATAAATATTAAATGAGAACAAAAATCAAAAACATAAATTTTAGTGTTGAGATTTTTGTGAATGCGCAATTCTATACACCATTTAAATTTTCTTTAGCTGAGGGTCGAAAGTTTGTAACTAATATTAATTTTAAGTTTATTGAACTAGAAAATATTAACTAATATAATTCTTATAAATATATAATTGTTTAAATAGAGATCATGTTTGATATAAATTGAAGTTTACTTTTAAAAGAATTTATTTCTTCAACCGGAGATAAACTATTTTATTGACGAAAATAATAAAACTTTATTCAATTAACTAGGTTATGATAAATGGATTAGCAGTTTAATTTTTAATAAATTCCGTTAGTAACTATTTAATTGATCATCTATAGATAAATATATACTTGAGCTTAAAAAATTGTATTAAATTTTTCACGTACTGTATTTATAATGTTATAAACAGTCACAATTCTCTTTCCTGGGGTCCTCTACAATTAATTTTTTTTTCTATACTTAGTTATAATGTATGGGAAAAACCATTTGTCCTATTAAATTATAATGCCATATTTTAGGAACAAAATTATGCGAATCACTTTCTAGAAACATAAAGCTTAGGCTATATTAGACTTGGGCTAACCAACACTAGTTATTAATAAGCTAAGTTAAAAAAAAAATATAAGTTATTCAAACAATTATTATAAAACTAACAGTGCTAACTTATTTAAGTAAATAAATATAATAATAAATAATACCATTGTAGATGCATTATTATATTTTTATTGACAATAATAAAGCATAATTGCTAGGGAGAAAAAAAGTCCAACAGTTTTGACATAACTTTAAAATTTAATTGAATTCTATAAAAATTGTTATAAGTGTGCATATTCAAATAATACTTATGAACCATTAAATATAAGAATTGACATACTCAAGAGTTCGCTCACATTATAGCAACTTCTGAACAAACATATAAAGTCCAACCTTATCCAATGTCAAATCTCTAAGAATATGTTCAGAATCTTCCCAACCTCACATAAAAAAAGTAATAAAAAATGATAATATCAACTATTGACGTTCCAATATTGCATTGAAATAAATATATATATATATATATATATTGATGCTTTATCTGTGACCTTCACTTTCCCTTTCCTTTTCTGTTGGGCTTCAGTGCTGGTTGTGCTTGGACAGTATCACCCCTCAATATGTTGTTACTTTATTTGTGGTCCTAAGCAATTAAAAATAACTTGCATCAGCAACAATTTTTTCAAATGATAAATAAAATATTATAAAAATAATTATGTGGTAAAAAAAAAAAAAAGGAGCCGAAATATTATAAACAATTAAGTGTGTTTCTTTTTTCTTTTTTACCTTAAAATATGAAGAAAATTGTGCAAAATTTGGTTTACATTATAATATAATCGATAATTTATTATGTCTGTAAATATATTTATGCTTTGTTGTTTAGTGTTTTATTTCCATATCATTTTCAATGTAAATAATAATGACAATAAAGAATGAATATAAATAATTACAATAATACTAATAATAAAATTTAATGTTAACAAATAATGATATCTATTTTTAAAATTAAATAATTCTATTTTTTATTTATCTTTTACATCTTTTATATTAAATAATCTTTTTTATTCTATTTTTTCCTATTAAATTTCTATAATTTTATTCATTTCTCGTTTATTTTTAATACAAATTTATTTTCTGTTATATTTATTTTACTTATTTTTTTCTTTTTTATTGTTTTATTTTTTAACCAATACAAGAAAAAGATAAGCATAAAATATTATCTTGTCCGCTTAAAAAAAACAAAGATAATTAAAATTAATTAACTGTCAAATGTACAACAACAATTTGAACTAAGTCTAAAAAGCCTATAAATATAATATTTAAAATTCGATTTTCTTAAAATCAACCTTATACTACATCGAGTCCCAAGTCCAGTAAGATCACTCTTTGTTTCTCTTTTCTTTCTCTGGTAAACACAAAACTACTCAGCTATTTCGTATTATTCAAATCCAGTGGCTAGTTATACTCACTAACTATAAAGAGAGGTTGGACACTTCATTGTTTATTAATTTATGAACACAATTAAGGGGTGCTTTAGTTTGTTTTCTTTTTTTGCTCTTTTCTCGTATATCCAACGAAATAATTGCGGGATAAAATACACTTTTCTGTTTCTGATTATAATAATAACTTCTATTTGAAAACATTCACTTTCATTTCTGAAAATTTCTATCTCGAATTAAATTATCTTTTTATAATATTTGTATACTAACAATATTAATTTTTTATTTACATGATGACGAATATTTGAATCTCACAAATTGAAAAAAAAAAAATAAGAGATAGAAATAAAAATTGTAAACTTTGCAGCACCCAACTAAAATAAATTAAAAAATTAGCATACCTTTTTTAGTCAATAAATCATGTTAAAAGGAAGAAGTTTGTGTGAGCTCAGGGTGGTGGAAATAATACCAATATCATTTTATCAAAAATATAAAAAGAAGGAAAACTTATAGTCAGCATAAAATAAAAATTCTATTGGTGAAAGATGTTACAGATTGGAGTATGTATGTATTTAGGTTGTAATGTGTGAAAGGAATCTGGAATTTCGGAGAATATTCGGGGATTCCAGCATTTCGGCACTTATCAAACGCCACTGACCAATCATACGTTATCCGTCAATTGATTCGGAACACCAATTTGTTTTCACCAATAATATTATTTAACAGTTCAAACCGTATTGGGTTTCAAAATGATGCAGTGAGGAACACCACATAACCACACTCATCTCAAATGGCGTCCTTACCCAGTAAGCCTTTTTCACTATTCAGGATCCCTTCACCTTTATTTTTTTAAAGTCTCTTTCTTTTTTTATTTTCTTTTACCCCTTTATTTGTTCTTGTTGATCTGAGCGAGATGGAAATCTGGGTCCAGTGCATGTGATCTGTAGCAGTTGTTGTTCTTAATTAATTAACTACCCTTTCGCGTTTACTTTCTGAATGTGTTTGTGCCTTGGTAGATTTGAGGTCATTGAATATCGTGCCCCAGTTTTATCACTCGTTTGAGTCAACATTACCATTGTGTTCGTTTTATTTCTTCACTTGAGATATGTGTGCTTTTCATGTATGTTCCTATCAAAATTTCTCTTAGCTTAGTGTAATGAATCTGAACTTTAAACAGGTTTTGCTCCTTTTGTGTTTCTATTGCTTGTTATTGGGTGCACTGCAAGGCCTTTTTATCCTCTTCCCAACAAAGCTGATGGGGGAAGTAGGAAGCCCCTACAAACTCTTCGCCCATATAACATTGCACATCGCGGTTCAAATGGAGAGCTTCCTGAAGAAACTCATGCTGCATATACGGTGAAGACTATTTTTGTGCAAAACTACTTTCCTTTTTTTCATTATTCTGTTTCTGGTTTGGAACTTGGCTATAATTATTGTTTCAGTAAATTCAATTATGCACAAACTATGATTAGGTAAAATGTATATTATATAGTAAAACAGATTTCTATCTTTGGCTTATAGTTGCCCAAAAACGAATGTTTCTTGCAGAGAGCTATTGAAGAAGGTGCAGACTTCATTGAAACTGATATCTTATCATCCAAAGATGGTGTTCTAATATGTTTCCACGATGGTACCCTTGATGATACTACTGACATTGCAAATTACAAAGAGTTTGCTAATCGTAAAAGAACGTATGAAGTCCAAGGGGAAAACATGACTGGGTTCTTTACTGGTAGAGTAGCTAAACTTGCTATCCTTAGTTCATCTTCGTTGCAAATTTCCTTAATAAAATAATTAGGGGGTTAATATGATTGCTACTGTCTGTGACATAAATGCATAAGCTTGAAATTGCTGTTTCAAGTTCTCTAGTTTTGTTGAAAGTACTATTTACCATCTAAACAATTTTTCTTCATGTTGTAATAATCTAATTTTGCAAAATAAGTTTACTTGTTTGTATATTTGCAGTTGATTTTACGTTAAAGGAGTTAAAGTCATTGAGGGTGAGACAGAGGTATGCATTCAGGGATCAACAGTTTAATGGTTAGTCCCACCTTCCACATAGTAGTCTCTCTCATTTTATTATTTGCCATTTTCTTTTGTTTGTTTCACTTGTTCATCATTGATTTGGAAATATTCTGTTACCACTAAGAAAATGCAGCAAAGCTGAGACACAGACTCTGCCCTCGCTGGTCTGAGGCACCAAATCCTCTCCACCATCTCCCGCCCTCTCCTTATTCACTTTTTTTTCCCTTCTCCATCCTTGCAATTTTTATTTTCCTCTTTATTGCCTTGCTGCTAGCTGTGCATTCTGTTGCATTATTGGCCTACTCACAGAAGAATGGAACTAATTTTCTTTTTCATTTTTAGGGAAGTTTACTGCTGATGACTTATGTTTTTCTTGTGATTACTACATGAAACTAATATTGCTTTTGTACACATAAAAAGTGGCCGTTAGTCTATAACTTTATACCGAAAATCTATTTCAGGAAAGTTCCAAATCATCACTTTTGAAGAGTTCATTACCATAGCACTGGATGCACCCAGAGTTGTTGGAATATATCCCGAGATAAAATATCCAGTATTTATCAATGAACATGTGAGTATTTCTTTTTAGAATCTAACAACTGCCTAAATGTTAGGAATATATTTGGGGGGGTTGGACTTGTATCGACAAAGATAAGTTGTTCTGAAAGGCTATTGATATATAATTCATCTAACTGAAGAACATAATAGAATCCACCAATTTTCAAATTAAAGCTAATGAGTATTACTGGAGGTGAGATTATATTGTTGGGAAGTTTCTAAATGCAAATTGCATTAAGAATTCTCATGTCTGTTTTACAAAAAATCTTACAATCTCATGCTTGCTAATTTCGTCTTAATAATATTATGTTTTAGCCAAGTTCTATAGAGGTTTTGTCTTCTTTCCGTTCATTAAGTTGAGTTGATACAATCAACAGGTTAAATGGTCGGATGGAAAAAGATTTGAGGACAAGTTTGTGGAGACACTTCAGAAGTTTGGGTTCAAGGGTTCCTACCTGTCAAAAAGTTGGCTGAGACAACCTGTATTCATTCAGTCATTTGCTCCATCTACACTCGTGTATATAGCAAATAAAACGGACTTGCCCAAAGTTTTATTAATTGACGATGTTGATATTCCAACACAAGACACCAACCAGGTGTGTAATCCATATTACCTCATATGTGTAACCTGCTGTAGGATTATTGAACTTCTGTTGTTTCTACAAGTTTTCAGAACAAAATGTTTTGTTAATGGAATTTGTTATACCTGTGAAGTTCATAATTTATATCATAATGGTTCATATTTAGACCTTAGCAGCATTTGTAATTTCTGCCTTTTCAGAAGTAATACTGTCTCCATTTTATGTTACAGTGTTGTTTTTATTGTCTATTCATAAGTCTAACAAAATAGTACTGTGATAACTATGTGCAGTCATACTGGGAGATTACATCTGATGAATACCTAAACTACATAAAGCAATATGTCGTGGGAATTGGACCGTGGAAGGACACGTTGGTTCCTGCGATAAATAATTATATGGCAACTCCTACTGATCTTGTTTCCAGGGCACATGTTCATAATCTGCAGGTACAGTTCTTTAAAGCTTATTTTCTTTCATATGATTTATGGATTTGATACTTTTTGGAAAGATTGAGCGAATTATTTTTTCATTTTCTTGCATTATCTGTTTTGACATATCTCCTCTTTAATTTGTAATCTTTGTATTGTCTTCAATGAATGGTTTGGAGCTAAACACATGACAATATGAATTGCTAATATTGGTGCAGGTGCATCCATATACTTTCCGAAATGAGAACTCTTTTTTGCACTTCAACTTTAGTCAAGATCCGTATGTGGAGTATGATTACTGGATCAACAAGATAGGCGTTGATGGGCTGTTTACAGACTTCACTGGAAGTCTTCATCGTTTTCAGGAATGGACCTCTAAACATCAAGATGATGATAGTGACGACGATGATAACACTGCGTCCAAACTATTGCATAAAATCACATTGTTGCTCGCCTCTTATAAATGATGTCGAGAATTCAAATGTTGTATTAAGTGTTGGGATTAATTTATTGTGCTAGAAAAAGCTTATAATAATGGTTACAAGTGAACTTTTGACTAAAAGGTTGTCTGGCAATTAGGCAAAATCAAGCATCGATAATCACAATATAAATCTCCGCATAAAGTTTTGGAATTTTTCTAATAAGATAATTAATATCTAACATCCTTTCAATTCAATTTCTATTGTTGGTTAAAATTTATTAGAAATATAAAAGAAATTTTTTAAATAAAAAGTAAAACTCGCAATATTAGATAAGATGATGGTAAGAAAGCAAGAAACTTGATCTAAAAGTTCCAATTTTGAAACACTTGACTCGATTACTTTTAAGTCGCTACTTGAAAATTTCCGATATCTTATGTCCGAAGTTCATCGATAAATTATTAAACAGACTAGAATTCCAGTGAGAATAAAGATGCTTCAAAGTATAGTACAAAAATGTGTCATAAAGTGCATATTTTGACTTTTTGTCTATTCCCATTAGTTTAATGATTATCTTGATATTATTCTGAAAACAAGATTGTGATGCTACAATCTATCCTAGAAAGGAAATAAGAGATATAATAGTAAAAATAGTTTTTTAATTGTCCTCAAACGGTAGGGATAGAATAGTCATACATAAGGGTTGGGGTAGGATTGCACTAATAGGCCTCTCTAGGCTTGTAGAAAAGAACATATATATTTAGTAACAACATAATTTTTGAGCCATTTCGGTGATTGGATCTTGCGTCTGTTGGGTTGAGTCACAAATATCCTGTATGGGAATCTTTATCCTCAAAGTTGGGAACGGTATGGGTTGGCACGGTTGAGAGGGTTCAGAACAAGGGAGTAATGGGACAGGCTAGATAAGGCGTGGAGGAGTGGACTGTTTTAGAGGAACACCAAAGTATTTGATACTTAAACCATTTTACATCTAATACACGACCCACCAATTAAAATTAATATATGAACGCAAATCTATTTATCTGAAGTTCAAATAAAAAACTATATAAAATAGATGTGGATTGTTTTCCCTACTTCAAATTTCTTTTTCCGTGATAGAACTACAAGATGTAGAAATTCAATGAACAATTAGATAGAAAGGAAAACAAGGAAGCCATGCAATACCTAAAGAAACAAGGATGAGAGAAAGCAAGAAAATAATGCATAGAAATATTTTGACTTTTTAAATCTATTGCATATTAAGATTTTAAGAGTAAACTAAGCATTCCAAATCACTTACATAGAGTCAGCAAAAAAAATAGTTTTGTTACCAACATATTTAAACCTTACTTTTTACCAAAATTTCTTCTGAATCATTCACATTTTCCTACTTTAAATCAAGCTTACTTCTTAATAAACAAATCTCAAGGTTAAAATAAACCTCTTTTAAACTTGAGAAAGTTAAGTGAGATCTCAAGGTTAAAATAAACTTCAAATATTTAGTTTCACCTAACTTACTCTTAAGTGAAAGGAAACTTTGAAATAATTCTCATTTATATTGTCTAATATCGCTTCCAGTTTTCCAAGAACAAAGTTATAAAAACAAAAGAAAGATTATTTATAGCAATCCATTTATATTTTAAAATAAGTACCATGGATAATTAAATCAAAAGATTATTACTAAATAAACCATTAGTTTTTAATCATAATCTAGAATTTTACTTAATCCAGAAATTGTTTTTATCGGTTTTAAAATTATAATCAAAGATTATGGCCTAAAATACAAGTCTTTAAACAGTAAGATTAGTAAAATTAATTATTGTATTATGACAATGAATGAAAATCTAATCAAAACATAGGGTTTGGGTGTAAATTATTCCATCATCTACCTAATTGGGGAAGAAATTTTGAGGAATCACTGATGTCATGATGGAAAATCATGAACATGTGGATGACTAAAATTTAGCGCATATTTCCAGAAGTCAGCAAAATGTATGATAAACCACATAGGGAATTAATAATTACAACCAGTAACACTACTCAAAGCTTTAAAAAAGATCTACAAACTGTAAATCTGCATATCCATCTCTTATGCTCTCATCTTTGAAATTTCTTCCAGCATAATCCTTGACTCTGCAGCGTAGTCAATAGGAACAACTGCCCGAGCTGTTATCCTTTGCCGCTTCTCGTTATTATACTCGTTCTGGGTAACACTAACGCGGAAAAGATGCGGAACCCAAGTTGCTTGCTTCAATTTCTGATTATAAGGATTATCTTCTCCTTCCTGACATTAACATGACATGTAACGTTAAATAAACCATTTTATCATCCTGTTTAAACATTAATGGGTAACTGATCTTACTTGTGATTTAAGGTCATCTAAATCATCAGCAGGGCATCCAACAATCTTCTCAGCTTCCTCATTAAAGACAGAGACGAAAGCCTCACCACTTGCATCGCAAACTCTAGCAACCATAATATACCTGAAAGGACAATAAAAAGGTTAAATGCATGTATCAGATAGAAAACATAACATTAGAGGTGATAAATGTAAATACCTTAAACTGCATTGTTCATCGCTTTTCTGGCATCCTTCGCACCAATATCCAGAACCAATGCTTTCAGTTACTTTCTTATTGCATGTCTTACAGGCACGATACCACATTGCCTGGTCAGGCTTTATGAAGCTTATATATCCTCTAAGGCTGAAAAATGCAGGCTGCTCAAAGCAACATGAGAGACCACAAGTCAGATTAGTGATTCAACAACCTTTCAAACTTGCAAGAGTTACAATACTGTGCTGACCGAATGTTAATATCAAACAACCAGATGGAACCAACTTTGACAATGTCTAACATTCATGAAAATTAGCTACCAAATACCTTCGTATCCCCCAATGATTGGTTTGAGGTTATGTGAGAAAGTGGAACACGATCAGAGTACACTGATCTAATTCCATTATTAGATGTCGGACTTGAACCAGAACCCACAGCGTCCATTGCAGCATCTTTGCCTTCATATTCGTACCTGTGGGCCATACAAGCACAAAAGTATGACTATCATATAAATGCCATAACAAGGAAAGAGTAGCGTAGCGTAAAAGATATTGGTATACCAGCTTCTGAGTTTCTTTGCTTCGGGTACGTCTGGATTTATCAGAACCACACTTCTGCTTATAGTTGACAAAGAAACACCTGATACAGATATTAAAAAACGCTGCATATATGAGCCTCTTGCACCAGGGTAACATAGTGCTTATCTAAGCGTAAACCATAGCATACCTTGGAAGTCCCCAACCCTGACAGACTTGATTGCAACAACTGGAGATTTGTCAGCCATGTCAAGTAACTCTTGTCCTGTGTTAGTAGCAAGATCATTCCACAACGACACAACCACTGTCTTCTTCCTGAAATGTCAGACATACACATAGAGCTACACAATTCAACAAAGCTTTATACAAGGTCAGAATCTAAAATGAACTACACTACATGAATCACAATCATTCAACGCAATTTAAGGACATCATTCAAAACACATTGTTTACCTTAGGAACACTCTTGACTTCTCCCTATATATAAAGTTTCACAATAATAATTCAATGGTTGAAAAAAGACAAACACTCAAGGTGATAAGCAGTAAATACTCACGTTTCATCAGCAATAGTAATGTCGCGCTTTGGAATGCTCTCGTTGTCACTTTTCCTACGAATGCTCATTGTTGAAGACACATTCTTAACAACTCCAATGACATCTGAGATTACATCAGATAAAATCAATAATGGAAGAGGAAAAGGTTAAAACACCACAAGTAGCGCATCTTCTAAACAACACTCACCAACAAGTTCAGACTTGTTGACATAAGGACCTAGCTGATCAATCTGGACAAAGCTAAATTTTGTTTCCGGTACAAAACATGCTTCGTCCGCCGCCTCTTCCACCTCAGAATTCTCATTGAGCGTCATTTCATAATCATTTTGCACAGTCTTGAATTGTTTGTTAGCAACTTTCAAAGTCCCCTTCGAAATATAGTAAACCTTTCCCAGAACAAATCTGTCATAAAATTTCCTCGCGGCGTCATTAAACATGGTTGCCTGGATCTGAGTACCCTGAAATTAGGGGTGAAAAAAAAAATCAACCCCTACACTTAACAAGAAAAACAGCATTCAATTTCCAAACAAATAAAGAACAACTCTTACTTCTTCGTCCGTCAATTCAACATTGAATACACAACCTTCACCCCTAGCATTCTTATATGTACGCATGTTTCCTTTGCTCGTAACGCTAACCTTTATCGTCCAATTACCCTGATAAGGGTTCAACGAAACAAGAGGACGCACCCTACGTGTCATTGCCAAGCGTGCAGCAGGAGCCGAACTAAAATAAAATAAGAGACAAATTTTAAAAAAAATGTTGAACAATACACTAACCAAAAAAAAAAAAAAATACAAACCCTTAAATATCAGAACGCATTGAAAGGAAACAAGAACACAAAAATACCACTCACTTTCTATGTTGTTCATTTAGAATCTGAGAAGCAGATTTTGTCACCACCTCCTGCTTTTGCTTCAAAAGAATCCCAGCAGCACCTTCACTCTTCACTCCAACCTCTTCCTTGGGTTTCAAAAGAATCCCAGGCTCCTCGCTCTTGATCTCCTTTTCAAGAGCGGGAGATACCGGCTCACATTTCGTGACAATAAGGTACCTGCAACAAAACATACACATACCAAAAATCAGATACCTCGAATCATCTACTAAAGCTAGTGTACGGAGCGATAACTGCAACGGAACTAGGTCTTACTTTTCAGATTTGTTAGGGATGTCGTTGAGAGTGTAATCAAGAATGCGAACAAGACCTAGGTTTTGAATGTTCCCGGAAAGAACCTCAGAATACATATTCGAAGGAAGAATCGCCCTCAGTTTCTTCTTTCCATCACTTGCAGAAAACCTAAATTACCAAATAAAATACATACAGTGAAAAAAATTGCAGGAATTACAGATCCGGAACAAAAAAAGGGAAAGAGTAACGAAATGCGTAGGTTAGAGAGAACAAACATGTATCTGTTGCCGCTCGGCTTGAGATCAACAACTTGAACAACGATGTCGGGAAGATCCGACGAAGAATCGGGCGAAGGGTTAGAGAGGAGAGTCGAAACGGCGTCGTGTGTGATTGATTTTGCCGCCATTGCAAGGAAGTTTTGGTGAAGAGAGAGAGGATTAAAGAGAGAAGAACAAGAGTAAAGCTTAGAGTAGGGTTGAGAGCGCGATAGAGTGGGTTTTGTATAGTGGGGAATGTGGCGGGAAACAGGAATTTTGTGTGCGCGTTTTCAAAATCGAGGACTATTGGCGCTTGGTTTTCCCAAACCTCTCGCGCCATTAGTTTTTTCTCCTTTTTTTTTATATTCATTAACGGTAATAATATTTTCTTGTCTATGCTTATATTGTAATAATACATTGTACATTTGTTTTATGTTATCATATTAATTTTTTCAGAAACTAATTATTTTCTAATATTTTCATTTGAATATTACTTTAGATATATCTAAAAGTTATGTTTGGTTAATAAACAAAAAAATTAAGTTTTAATAAAGTTACAAAATACACTCTTTTAACAGAAGAAAACAAATTATATAAATATAGAAAAATATCGTTTTTAGGAGTCAAAAATAATTGGAAATATCTTTTACAAATCTTCTAAAAGAGAAATAAATATCTTTATTTTTCATATTTCTAAAAATGGAAAAGAAAAATCCAAACAATATATGCCTCCCTTTTTCCATCTATTTCCCCCCTAAATTGTACCGGAATATATAAAACAAATTGAAATGTTGTCGTTATATTTTTATTGAATATAACGCTTTATTATATTTGATTATAAATTGTAATGATATTCACACAAATGGATCAATATTTTGTTATTAGTTTAGATTGGATGTCGAGTTTAATTTTTGAAAATAAATCAAATTCAGTTATACATATGCATGTATACATATGCATGCATTGTTTGTATTTTTATTAAGATTATTGCATAACTTATACTTATTTATACAAAAATTATCAGAGATATTTCTATAAATATTTAAAAATGTATATAAATAAAATAATTAAGTTGTATAATTTTCTTAATAATATATATGTTTGGAGAATTACACCGTGTTAGCTATGTAATCATTATTATGCCTTATAAATGACATTTATTTAATAAATCAAATAACTTTTAATTATCCTTACTATATCTATTATCATTTCTTAAATATTTTCTATAATAAAATAAAAGTAAGAAATAAAAATGAAAATCAATGCAATCCAAACAATTTTAGCTTGAAATAGATTACATTCGAATTTTAAACTAAACTAGATAAATAATAAATTAAGAAAAATAAAATAACTAGTTATAGCTAGTTTAAATCTAAATACTATACATAAATGTGATAAACATCAACACGAAAATAATTGTACTTTTGAAGTACAGAGCAGGAGTAATATAGAGAAAAAATTTCTAGACAAAAAAAAAAGTTATAAGAAAGATAAAGAGTAATGTAAAAAAAAAAAGGAAAAAATTGTGAGTAAATAAATAACTAGAAAAAAAATGTAAAAGAAAAATTGGCAAGAACATTAGATTTTTCATACAATCTAAGAGTCGTTGATTGTTGACCCAGATGACACACATGAGTTTATATCCATCTTTTAAACCTTTACAATTTTACAATTTGCACTATTTGCATAAAACCACATGCTATCCATATAGGCACATTTTTCATATCATTTATCATCAATTGGACGGTGGTCATGTATCTAACATTCACGATTTGTTTGTTCAGAATAAATGATAATAACTTTTTTACAATATTCATTTATATATATACACACTCATCTTTCTCCAATTTAAATATTACCTTTATTCATATGTATATCTAACTAATATTAAGATTTTCTATCAAAATTAAAATAAATTCAAAAAATACCTATAAAAGTATATATTTTTTTGTTAAAATTAAGGAATGAACTTAGTGAAAATTGGTATTATTTTTAAATTAGCTATAGTCATATTTACATATTCTTCCGTTCTCATCTTAGTTCTAATATTTATTATCGTCTTAATATTTAATCGTTACTTTTATAATTAATATATTTGATATTTTTAGTCTTTTATATAATTTATTAGTTTCTATTAATTAAACTTTGTCACTTTGTCACTGCTAATTGAACAAAAGAACTCCAAGATGCCATGCTTTCATCAATATCTTCGTAGGAGACTTCCTTCTAATAACCCACGAAAAGACTCTGATAACAAATGTTAATGTTAAGGGATGAACTTAATGAAAAGTAATTTAAGATAAAAAAATTTATATATTTAGATTAAAAATAACTTCACTATATATAGCTCTAGAAAGAAAAACCGAAACTTGACGAATAAACAACCTACTGCTAACATTACAAATAACAAGATAAGAACACGATAATAATCCCACAAAAGTAGGGATTTATTTAACCAAGTGAAACAAATTTGAATTAATCCTAACACATTTGCCGTTCATACTTCCATTTCAATTAAAAAGTACCAATGGGACACTATTACCTCTTCCACACATAAAAATGAAAAGGAAGACATGGCATATAACATAAAAAATAAAAATAACAGAGAATAATTATTGAAAATGTGTAGAGAGGGTGAGAGGTCGAACAACCATTACTTATTCCAAAGATCATTCACAGGTTGAGAACATCAAAATAAACCAATAACTATCTAACAACCCATTATAGTAATATTTAAATAATATATATATATATATATATTAAATTAAAATATTAATATATATATATATAGTATTATGTTATTTAAGTACAATTATATGAGTGTTTATTGGATTGATGGTATCAAAATATAATTTTCTTATTTTAAAATTTTAATTATCATAATTTTGTTGACCATTAAAATAAAGAAAAATAATATTTTGATAATTATTCAATTTCTTGATAACATATTTTTAAAGATAATGTAACTAGTAAAATAAGAAAAAAAAAATAATGAGTATAAAGTGATTGTATAAATTTGTTTGGAATTCATAGTATGATTGCCTAAAGTAGATAAGGGCATCTGAAATTACCAGCTTGCAAACGAATACGTGGAAAATTACCTCTTTTATTCCTGTCATGAACTAAATTACCATACAGAGTCAATCAGAACTTTTGTCCCTGATTTCCCAACTAAGATGTACAAAATAAACATGACAGATAAAACTAGAATACTAAGGCTAACTAGCTAGATCTATTCTGCTATTTAGATAAGAAAAAAATAGTTAATGGTTCTGTAAGAATACAAAGAAACTCTGACGTGATGATCTCCTACTAACAACATGAAAAGCAACTGAGCCAGCTGTTTGGTGCATTTGTGGTTGATTTTGGGGCCTGATCAGCTGTATTTGGCGACTCCTGTTGATTTTGTTTCCCTCCAGCACTCAGGGACGAAACACTCTTATGTGGACCTTTCGACGACCTTCACATTAAAGAGAAACAAAAAGTGATTAAAAGAAGCATGTCTCATGAATATTCATCCCTCTACTCATATACATTTACAACAAGCATAGTCCTGATCATTCTGAACGTGTGATAGTTGTTCAATATTTGAATTTAAAACAACTTAAGCATTACACAAACAAAGCAGTTAGTGATCAAAGCTTACGGTTGAAACGCATAGGAATTGGTGCTGCCATGTGAGTAGCGTCGAGAATTGGAAGCCTTATCATCTCCTTTACGGACATTCTCTGTAGTTCGACTACTTTCCATTATGACCTCCCTCATTGTCTCAGCAGCTTTTGCTTCAGCTTTTTTGGAACTAAGTTCGTGCTGTAGTTCATGAGTTTTTTTGCTGATAGCATTGAATTTATTTGTTTGGGAAGCTAGATTGTGAGCTGGTGAAGCATTAGGCTGATCATGCACGCATACACCAGGCTTATCCAACTCCCACGATCTAAAACAACCTACTTCAGTTGAGAAGCTCGTGTCTCCCATGTAGATGCTAAACAATGATTCATTAGAGGCAGTGCTCCATTCCACTTGGGAGTTTGCATTGCTCTTGGAGAATACATGAGGTGGAAAGGTGTAATCAGGAGAGGTGTTTGATTCACCTGGACGCTCCATCACCTGAACTGGAGGGTTTTGTATTTCCGATCCTTGCTCTACCCCACCTGCCACATCACCATGTTCATGTTTTGGCACAATGTTTATTGGGACACCATCTTCACTAGATTTTGCTGGGGTGTGTGATTCAACATTTGTGGGAACAGTCTCAGTCGTAGAAAGTTGGTTTTGTGATGATTCCAGTGCATCATCATGGATTTTGATGTCTGACTCTGTTGGTTCATGGGATGAATTTCCTGGTGATGATTCATTTGCAGATGTTATGAGGGCCTAACTAGTATTACTTGAAGAATAATGTGTTTAGTCAGTAGGATTCATGCTTAAGGCACCATTATTATGCACTCATTACCTGTGTTGTTGGTTTCATCACTAGGCACAAGAGAGGAGTTTTGGGATGATGATGATGACTGCGATGAAGGATGAGCTTCCATATGAGTATTGTCTGTGCTTCCATTTCCTTGTTCCGTTGATTGAGATGTCTGATGCAAATTATGATCACCTATATCTTTGTTATCACCCATCGGCAAACGAGGTCCAGGTTTTCTAATGGAAAGTTTTGTAAGCTGTAAAACAAAGATAAAAAGTGAAAATTGACATCTTAAAATATCATAATCAACATGTGTTTTTGTGTGAAAAACATAAAGAAGCAATATTTGCTTCAAATTAACTGTTTCTAGTTCTGCACTTAGATACTAATTTAATTAAGAGGAAAACAAATTTTGACAGTCACTTGAAGGTGAAAGAACGTATCATTTGCTTAAGAGAGCCAAAGGAGATAATCAACAGGAAGAAATGAACACCAAGTTTTAATCAGTCTAGAAACACATTAGAGCTGCAGAGAATTACTCCCGCACGTGACAATTTCAGTTTCAATGTCAAGACAAATAATAATTCCCACCTCTTCAAGTTGTGCACTTTGGCTATTAATTTCTCATCACTTTTTCTTTAAGACATTAAAACAATTCAACCTGACATTTTGTCAAATGGAAAGAGAACAAAAATATTTGCCTTATCATCTACACCATTGAAATTCAACCGACATGACGGTGAAGCAAACAAACCCTATGCAGAAAGTATAATTACAAAAGAATATACATTCCAAAAATTCTCAATTCAAAAAGTGTAGAAAGAATGAGAACATTACATGAACAGGCAAACGTGTTCGAAAGATCAATGAGACTGCCGATCAGGCCCCTGCTGAAATCAAGCAAGATATGGCCAAGAAATCAGCAGTCCCAATATTCCCTCCAAGGACTAACAGAGACAAATTGTGAAGAAAATGGGAAAAAAGTTATACTTGAAGAAGATGACAGATAGAGAGAGAGAAAGTGATGAATTGGAAGGAGAAAAAAGAGGTGAAATAAAATGAATGGTGTTGCAGAAGTTTAGGAGGTTACATTCTCTCATGTCTCTGGAGTAACAACTAACAACTTTTGACCCAACATGCCAACTGTGATGTTGGTCATGTTACCATTTACCATGCCAACTGTGATGTTGGTCATGTTACCATTTACCAAGCATGTGAGGTGGCTTATTCCTTAGATCATACTATGAGGGCCGAAATAAAAGTGAAGTCTAGTTGGCAGTTATTCAGGTTTCAAAATGAAAATTTAACTAACTTCTCTTTCTCAATAAGCAAAACAAAGGCTGCAAACTAAACATTTGGGAGTGACAAATATGTAACCAATTTTGCACAAAAATTTAGGATTTAAAATATAATATATATTTTTATTTATTAAAAGAGAAAAATATAATATTCAAAATTTTCAAGGTCGAGTGAAAGATACTTTCATTAGATTATTTGTAAGAAAATAAAAATAGGATAAAGTGCTGGATCTCTTGAAAATGGCACTCTAAAAGATTTTTTTTTTACGGTAACATTTATTTTAATGAAAAACTAAACTAACAGAAATTTAATGAAAAATGTTATGCACTTAAATTTATTATATTTTAGTATAAAAAATGAAAACAATAAAATACCCGCTAAACAAAGAAAAGAAAATAATTTACTCTGTCACATTTTAATATTATTGCCGAAAGTGGTTTTTTAATATCAAACCTATTTTTTATTTTTTTTTAGAAAATACTTCGATATTGGTTAAATAAATTATAAATAAAAATTTCCCATGCTTCACAATCTTTTTCTCCTACTTCCCATTTATTCTAAAATAAACTTTCAATAATATAAACAATGTATTCCAAAAGAACTCATTTAAGAAAGAATGGAAGGTGGGATAAGAAATTTTTGAGGTGTAGAAAGAAACAAGCGACGCTATTCATATTATTTTATAATTTACCTGTTTAAGAACAATGGACATGTAACAGAAGACTGAAAATCAGGAATAATAGCAGAACAGCTAAAAACTCCTTCCTTCAACAATGAACCTGCTATCACACCAATCAAAAACTCTAAGCAGCCAACTCTGTCATTTAAAACTATGTATACTTACACCTGGTTTGATTTTTCTAGCAAATTTAGTAACTAACATCAATAATATTTGTTATTATAATAAGCTAATGAAACATATTCCATTACTAATAGTCCCAATTTTAAATACCAAATTTATTCCGTTAACTCTAGTGCCTCTGTACTTATATATTATTTTCCTTTTTCGTTAGTAGACTGAGCATTCTATAAACTCTACAATATATAGTTTAATTTTATTGGATGAAAAAAAAAGTTAACAAGATTTCTTTTATATATTATTTTTTTAGCTGTCATAGTTATTATTATTTAATTTTTCTAATGTTGATTAATTCTTTTTATTGGATTCTTTTGGTCAATATCATCTAAATTATTTTTTATTAACATAAAACAAGTTTATTTTTAGAGTTTTATTTCTTAATTAACGTTAGTCGAAGATTTTTTTCTTAACTAAGGAGAGTTCTTTTTTATTGATGATAGCTAAAGTTTTTATTAACGACAGTGAGACTGCCATTTAATAAATGTTTAATTAGATTCTTTTAGTTGATACTAATATTTTTCATGATTTATTTTTTTTTATCGATATTGATAATAATTTTTTTTTATTAATGTCACCAATATTATTTTTTCCCAAAATCGTTATTTTTTTTGTGGAGAAACTATCAACCAAACTAACCATGACTATTTCAAAATCAAGTTAGTCAGCTTCGATTCACATGTCCACCATAAAAACCTTAATTAATGTTGACAAAAAATACCATTCTTAATTGATGTTAACCAAAATAATTATAGTTGACATAAAATAAAAATAAGAAAAAATATTCAAAAAAATAGTGCAATTTTTTAACCAGAAAATTAACCTTTTTGAATTTAAGATAACATGAATTAAAAACTATTATCAATTTGTGTTTTTGAATTATTAAATGTATTAAAATAGATATATATTCAACAGCAATTAGAATAGAATATTTCATTAAAAAAAATTAAAATTTAATAATTTTAAATTATTTTATCCAAACAAATCAATTAAAAATAAAAAATTTAAAATAAAAGAAATTCAAATTTAATGTAAATTCATTCCTTACAAATTGTAAAATTCACTGACTAAATACATACTAACTCTTCCCCCTCTTTTTTTGCCAATAAAGCTAATGGCCATAAAGCTTAAGTAACTGTTGCACTGAAATTTTTGTGACATATGTTAAATCGGCAACTTTCGACTTTCCAAGCCTCAACCTATAACCCAACGTTACTCCGTTCTCTTCAATCTAAATCATAAACTACTTCCCTGTACAAATGAAAGAAATGGACAACCAGGTACTTCTCTACAAGAACCTGTTAATGAGTATTGACCTGATACAATCTGTATCAGAGGTACGGCAGAATACAAGGAAATAGCATATAAAGAAGAATAGGTAATCTGCCATAGAATGAGAGCAATGCTCCCCCAAGTGAGAGAAAAGTTCCTTTGACTCCAATTTCTGTACCAAACCTGACATAATCCCCCACAAATGATTTACCAATCCAATATTATAGAACCACACAACACTCCTCTCTGCTCTAGCCAACTCCCCTTACAGAAAATATTAGGCCTATGTCTTAAAAGTCCTATCCCACTTAGAAGGTAGATTCATATGAAGACCACATAACATCCAAGTTTCTAATCCTAAATCTTCAAGTTGTACCACTCTAAGTCCTCTCTTTGCTAGATCACATATAGGTTCCTTTATGTTAAACTTTCAAAACTAGGTTCAATTAACCAAACCTGCTACTCAAGTTGATAAAACAAAATATTAAGAAATATAAAAGGGTTTCCTACTTCCTTTTTATTTAGCTCTGAATGACATGTAAAATTTCTTGTTTTCTAAATTAGTTGCAATTCAATCACTCTATTTGGCTCAGTACTTTCCACTGATTTTATTTATATTTTTGAAAGTGAATTCCTATCATATCATGCACAAACATATAGTCATTTAAAGGAAAAAACTTGGATTTAAGTGTTTCAGTAGTGATTGAATGTTTTGTTTCACAATTAGCTGGACAAGCAATGACATGCTTTTGAACTTCTTCTACATTGAATTGAATTCAATAGCTAAAGCATATTAAGATCTTTTGGCACTTCTTCTACTTTCAATATCAGGAATGGAATGTTTGCAGTCACAGATCCTAAATCTGCAGTAAGCTAGGCGTTTTCAAAGCAACAACCAGAAAAGAAAAGAATTATAGAACAAAATCAACAAATAGTTTAATAAGGAAAAGGCATGAAAAGTAAGCTCAACTGATATCTCTCACCTGGCCTCTGAGTGGCACAATGGTAATGGTGGGGAGGGGGGGTTAGATTCCCACATCTCCATTCCCCTTCGCCATAACGTACACAGGACATCCTTAGAACTAAATAAGAAGGCATCAAAAGTGAATTGCTATAAAGAAAATATACATTTCCTGAAAACCTTACAACTAAAGATGGGGCATAAAGCCATGATTTTAAATAACAATATTCGTGGTCGTGTTATAAGTCCGGTACACAAGTACCAAACCCAAACAATATAATTTCTAACCTTAGAACAGCAGGAGATTTAATGAACATTGTACTACAAATACTTCAAGTAAGAGCCTGGTCAAGAAATAAAACAACACACCCAGTGCTATTGACACAGGAAGAGCAGGCAAAGCTTTCTGATAGAAAGCCAAAAGGATCAAAGTTACGCCAAGACCCGCAATGATAGCAAGGTAACATGCATACACCGTCATAAAATCATACATTGCCGCTCTGCCAACCAAAACACTATAGAAGATAAAATCTCCCAGCCCTAACTTGATTGAACCAGAAGAACCCAATCCAATTCCTTCCAGCATCAAATTCTCACTTGGCACACCATCTTCCCCCCTACCGTGCTGGACATTCATTCCACGATCAATCAAGGGCGCAGTGAGGTCTGAATCAGTCTCATGAACTCGCACAGGTTCCTCTTCTGAACTATTAGCTCTCAGATTTGCATTTCTAGAGGCATTTTCCCTAACCATGTTTGCATTATTGCTGGGACTTGCATCAGAATCGGAGGGGAATTCAACACTGGGGCCATGGCCCAACGCTGAGTTGGGATCAGTTTGGAGATTTGAATTTTCAACTGTCCTTTCCCTCCACAACCGCCGCCTGTGCACAAGATCCCTATGACTCACATTACCATGGTTCACTGGCCTAGCCTCATAAACCAATGCCGGAATTTCCTCATCCCTTGATATTGCAAGCTCCACCAAAAGCCTTAGTGGCCCAATTGGTAACAAAACTGCAGCCACATCATACAGCGCCATAGCCACAAGCAAGGCCCAGGTGGTCCACTCAGGCAACATAGTAAACGAATACGCAATCAATATTCCAATAACAACCAAATACCCCTGCGTCACAAAAATCGCCATTTTTGACATAAACACGGTCAAAACACCCACAACGGCGAAATTACACAGCAAGAGGAAAAACGTAATGCAATCAACGGGAGTGTTAAACTGTTGGATCAAGAACAGAGAGACTTCACCGCCGAGGAACCCCAGCACGATGAAAGTGGAGAAAGCCATGTAGAGTTTTAAGAATCTGGTGCATCGGAAGTAGAAGAGGAGGACCAGGATGAAGGTTGCGAAGGTAACGAGGACGACGAAAGCCAAGGAGTTCAAAAGGGCACCGAGGAATTTGTCCCAGGTGGAGTCCGAGGTTGTCTCGGTGTAGGCCATGGTGACCATGCTCATCGATGCGTCGAAGATAGAAGAATCCGTGTTCAGAATTGACACCAATATTACGACCAAGAACATGCATATTGAAACGGGTGCGATGATTCTCACGATTTCTTCCCCCAGAGAATCGAGGATGCTTGAACAGGGTCTCCGAGTTTGTGTTTGTGCCATTGCAGGGTTGGAAGGGAGAATGAAAGAAAGAATGAAATAGAGTCACACTTACTCAGATCGAAACTGGTGACTAGGAAGTGGTGTTTTTGGCTGGCTGGCTTCACTTCTCTCATGGGCCGGGCCCAAACATCGCAAAAAATGGGCTTAGGCCCGTTTACTTAAAAAGCCAGGAGAAAAATAGAGTCTTACGTCTTCAATAAGCTCTACTTAAACCCATTTGCCTTCCCCAAATATCTACTGATACCTTGCTAGGGTTTTAGAAAAAGTCTCAGAAGTGAACTCAGGTAGTATACGATTATGCAATCTTCTTCTTCTTCTTCTTTAACCGTGGTTCTCTCTGTGTTTTTTTTCATTGCTGTTTCTCTTTTATTCCTTTAGAATCAATATATTGCTTGGGATGGTATGATACGTGTTTTTCTTTTCCATTTTCGATCGGCGAACATGCTTTCATCGGTGATCGTTGGATCTCCTATTTGGATCAGAGAGTTTGATCGTTGAGCTTGTTTTGAAATTAGTTTTGTTGGCTGCCTTTTGGGATTTCTCTTCTTGTTTGGTTCTTAATCAAAGAAATGATTCAAGTTTTCTTATAGTTCACTTTTATTTCCTCTAGGTTTATGTTCACGATTGGATTTTCTGATGTTTGAGTTGTTGAATAGTTATTTACTTTGTGTTTTTGGGTTATGCGCTGTACTTAGTTGTTGACGTTTATTTCTTCCTCTACAGCAATGGCTTTCTTTGGTAGAGTTGGGAATTTGTTAAGACAGGCAGCTAGCAGGCAGGTTAGTTCAGAGTTGCGTTCGTCCCCTTCCGTTTTCCAGGCCATACGCTGTCTGTCTTCTGCTCCAAGCTCCAAGTTGTTTATCGGAGGTGCGTTTGAACTTCCTTTTGAGTTAATGCGTTTTATGCTTTTTCTTCTGTGTTTCGTTGATAGTGATGATTTATGTATATGCATATGCATCCATCCCTTGTCTTTGTCTGTGTTTCAGGTGTTTCGTTTTCCACTGATGAGCAAAGCTTGAGGGAAGCTTTTTCAAAATATGGTGAAGTTGTTGATGGTAAATAGTCGGGTTCTCTGTTTTTAGTATTTTTTTTTTCTGTAACAATTATTCTGTTCGGTGGAGTTGATGAAATTCTGTTGACAGCTTTTATGTAAATCAATTTTCTACTCAGTAAAAGTTTCTCTTGAATGTGATGCTCATTGTAGCAAGGATAATTATGGATCGTGAAACGGGTAGATCCAGGGGGTTTGGATTTGTTACATACACGTCTGTTGAGGAGGCATCGAGTGCCATTCAGGCCTTGGATGGTCAGGTAACGCAGCCTACTTGTTCATGCTTTTATGATATTATGAGTAGCGTGGTTTGTAATGGTTGGTTGCAAAATGATCACGGGCTGAAGCTGCTCATGTAATCCATGCAGTTTATGGGAGTGTGCGTGTTGTGTGTGAAATGCTGATTTTGTTTACTCAGATTTTTCTTTGTGCCTGGCAAGTTTTTAAAATGTGATAATGTTGATCATGATGTGGGCCGATGATGGGGCCTTCTGTTGGGGACATGAGGGTGTTACAGCCTCATCAAGTGATGCGGTCCTATATTCAAATTGTTGCTTTATTGAATGCTATTTTAAGCGAAGATAATGGCCCTATTTAGCATGCATTGCCTGTCACTGATGCTATCTGGGATCATTTCACTGCGGCCTCGCTAGTTTACTCTTCTTTTTTCTTAAAAGTGAGCATAGATTTCAATAATAACACACCAGTGGCTATTGTGGCTGTGATAGTGGACATCTGGCTGTAGTGGTGCGCCATAAGAGTGAGTTGGGAGAACACTTATTTTGAACACGAGCCCCACCTTTAATTCAGAACTCAAACCCCAATTTCCGTGTCACTTAACGGCACTCTGTTTTGATATAGCCGCCACTCCTTTCCTTTCTGACATGTCCACCATCACTGACTTTGTTTCCAGCATTTTCTCGCCAACTCTGACAGGTTTCAACCATTCCCAACATATGCAACCATTTTCTGGTGAACCTGTCACTATTTGCTGCCTACTTTGACCTTTGCTTGCTGTATTCTGTTTTTTAATATCTCTAAAGCATATATACCATCTTACTGTGTTGTTCTCTCTTCTATGTTTTATCCTTTATTCTTTTGTCTATTTTCTGGATTGACTGCCCTGTTCCTCAATTTGGGATTGATAATTATGCCTACTATGTACACTGTTATTATGGTTCCTTTGCTATTTATGAATGACAGGAAGATATTTTGGTTAATCATTCGAAGACCTTTAGAATGCGAAGCCGTTATCCTGGCTGTTATTAGTTTTCCTTTTGCTTGATAGGCTTATGCAATTCCAAGATTTATTGGATATCCATTTAAGTTCCAGGCACTTAGAACAAGTTTACCAAGTTGTATTTTATTAGGTTGAGTTTTCAGTAACTTGTCTGTAATGTATGTGAATGTAATACCTTTCGGTGATGCTTATTAGCTTGTGGTTTTTTATTTTCTGTACTTCTTTCATTAACCTTTTTTGTCTATTCAATTATGCAACTTTTTATGATTAGCAACAAGATATCATTTGTTGCCTAATGCTACATTGTTTCTGTGTAACATTTTCAGGACCTTCATGGTCGCCAGATTAGGGTAAATTATGCTAATGAAAGAACGCGTGGATATGGTGCTGGAGGTGGTGGTGGCTATGGAGGTGGATATGGTGGTGGTGGCGGCTATGGAGGTGGTTACGGTGGTGGTGGCTACGGTGGAAATGTTTCTGGTGGTTACGGTGGTGGTGGCTATGGTGGAAATGCTGGAGGTGGCTATGGTGGAAACGCTGGAGGTGGCTATGGTGGAAATGCTGGAGGTGGTTATGGTGGTGGTAGCTATGGTGGAAATGCTGCTGCTGGTGGTGGGGGCTACGGTGCAGGTGGCTATGGATCAGGTGGCAATTTCGGGGACAGTGGCTCTGGCAATAACTATCCTGCTGCTGACGGTTTTGGAGCTAGTGGTGCTGGTGGCAGCTTCAGTGGTAATTTTGGTGATGCTGGTGGAGTAGGCAATCATGAAAGCTCTACTGGTTTTGGTAGTAGTGGATATGATGGAAGTGCTGTGGATGGTAGTGCTGGTGGAAGTGGAGGCTTCGGCAGTGGTCAATTTGATAGCAACGCCAGCAGCAATGGAGGTGAGGATTTGGGAGATTTCAGGGATGACAATGACGACGCTGATAATTTTGCCAAAAGGGCTTGATGGAATTTTATGGTCGGTAGTTTTGTAGTGCTCGTATTCTGTACCCCACCCCTTCCTAAATCTCTTTGGACTTTCAACCTGATGTGCATCTCAGGCATGTTATATGGCACAGCTGGACATGGCTGGGAAGAAAGTAATGTAGGATCATTTTAAGCGTGTTTCTTCCCTTATTTCCGTAAAGATTCAGCTATCTCATTTTTGTTGCTTACATTGAGGTGATTTTATTATTAACCAAAACGATATCCTCATACAACATGTAAATCTATGAATTGTCGCAAGTTGCAACAATAATCCAAAAACTTGTGTGAGAATTCTATGATCGGTTTATTCATTTCCAGTGATGACTTGTTTCTGCACAAAATATTATTTTTTATTGTCATTTCAATTATTGTGCGCCCTTAAGCTCCTTTGGCAGCGCAGGTTAACTTTTTTCTTAAAACGACGTAGATTCTACTTATTAACTGTTGTTCTTTTATGAGTTATTTTGTTTTCTTTAAAGACCTTCTAGGATGGTGATTGTTGAAGTTAACAAGGGTGTTGTCTGCTTTTCAAATAATGTAACATGAGCGATTGACATTGTTTTAAATATTGATAACTTTGATATAATTCAATTTCATATTTTCTAGTTTAGATTGAATTCGTTATTTTAGATCTTTAGATTTATACGATTTACTATTATTTTTGCAAATATGTAATTTCAGTAAACCTGCTTTTTAATCTTTGCTTTGTCTTGTGTTTGTATTTTAAATTTGAATTTTGAATTTTAATAATCTTTAAGAAAATTATGAGTAATTAAAATAATTTGTTACATAAACTCATAACTTATATATTGAGAAACATTTGTTATAGGTTCAATTTGTGTTTGTACTTTAAATTTGAATTTTAATAATTTTTAAGAAAATTATGAGTAATTAAAATAATTTGTTACATAAACTCATAACTTAAGAGAAACATTTGTTATAGGCTCAATTTGATTTAAATTTCATGAAATATGTAACGTAAATTTCAATTAAATTAAACTGAAAATTTTCGGTGACTTTGTTCTAAGTGCTATCTCAAGTAAATTGAGAGTTGAAACTGAACTTAATAATTTTGTTCAAAGTGGTATAACAAAATAGTTACAAGTATGAAATATGTGTTTTAAAACAAAGTTGAATGTTGATGGTTTAGGGTTCAATCAACTAGCACAAGGTAAAATTTGTAGTAGAAGAGTATACTCAAATTTTTGGAGTAGAATTCTATGATATTTTGCTCCAAGGGAGGATCCCATTAGGATGTTATTAATTATTACAACAAGGATGAAAATTTATCAACTTAATGTCAAGTCAACTTTTTTAAATTGATTTGTGGAAGAAGAAATCTTTGTTGACTAATTTGGAAATATTTTTTATCAATTAAGTATAGGAGTTGGATGATGTCTAAAAAGCTTGATACAACAATATTGATGAATACTTATCCACCTATATTTTGTTAAAAGTTTTAATGAATTCATGTTATTGTGATCATTTTGTATGTTGATTGTCTCTAAAAGTACTCTAGTTACTAAGAGTAATGTTTAACTTATTAAGTAATTCAATTATTATATGATTATACGATGATATGATGTAAGTTTTTAAGACTGAAAATTTATTTTTTGTTTTCCAAAAAAACTATGTAAAAGAAATTTGAAGAAATTCAACAAGAAGAACTATAAATGCATGAATACTCCTATGTGTTAAAAGGAAAAATTATGGAGGAAAAATTATGCAAGGATGATGAGTATTACAAGTGGAAGAAACACTCTATCTAGAGAAGCTTAATCAGTTGCTTAAAAAGTGTCTTAACATCATATCATATATCTTGTATGTGATAATCGGACAACTAAGAAGTCATAACAAATCTCCAAAAATCTAGTTTAAGTAAGACTTTTCTAAGTAAGACTTTTCTAAGACTATAGTACTACAAGACTAAAGACCAATTATAGAATATCTCCACCAAAGCTTTTCTTAAATATTGAAAGAAGATTGAACTTGTCAACCAATAATATAAGAGTGTATCAATAATTGTAAGCCATCGTTGACCATGCTTTTATGATTGCTATTTAATTTATTTTTGTTACTTATTAGTTAGGTAAGTGACTGATGTTTGTATTTTCAAACATCTTCTTACAAAATTTGTTTTTAAACATATTATTATTCTATAAATTTGTGAATTCCTCTTTTTTTAATTTTACATTATGTGTTCTGTAAAGAGCTTTTCAAATTTTATTTTATTTATTTTTGCAACGCATTCTCTCTCTTCTTCCTCTACAACATTCTCCCTTTCTTCTTATTTTGCAGAAGCAATGACAGTGATGATGTGATACAATGAGGGAGGGTATTCTAGTCTTTTTATTAGTAGTGGGGTGCAGTTAGTAATGATGGGATGCAGGAAGCAAAAACCCTAGATTTTAGCCTATATTGCTAAGATCGGGTCTATCTGAGACACTGAACTCCAAATCAAGCAAAGAGTGCTAGGCTTAGCATGAAACTAAATAGGAGCAAGGAAGCAATGCCGTGTTCTTGGAACTATCATCTGGTACACCACACAGAAAAAGGGAGAGAAATTAGCACCCTCTTTTACATCTACTCAACTAAAAAATACTTTATTAATGTTCATCATCTTTATCCATAGAATACAATATCCTTCTAGCATTTTGGAAGACAGGAGAGCCTTTCTTGGTCCGTTCAACAATTTGTCTTATTAATTGCCTTTCCACCTCATAATCACACTCACAACTTTCATCTCCAGTAACATCATTTGATCCATAGTTGCTACACCTTAGCCCTTCCAACATTGTCACCTCACCAGAAGACAGTTCCCTTGAGAGTCTCTCTTCATTAGCAGTATTTGCAGCTTCACATTCAGTAATATGGATGCTTGATGGAGAGTTTTCTTCAAAGTCATCTATCTTTATAATTTCTTCATAAATGGTGTCATTGTAAGCACCTGGAGGGTCATCAGATATATTCATAACTAAGGGTTCGGTCATAGGCTCACAGTCATTACAAGCCAACACCTTTCCTTCACCAAAGTTGGATGCTTTTCTTGGGAAACACTTCTGGGAATGACTCTCCTGCTCTGATTCCATAAACCATAATTTTCTCTGACTATTTTCAAGGGCAATCTCAAGCTCCTGAACACGTCCCTCAAGTCTGGATTGGATAACTTCGTGCAAGCGCAGTGTTAGTTCATGAGGGGACACGGCATAATTTACAGGAACCACAGTGTCACTATCATCCTCATTTAGTTCTGAATGGGAAAAACCTTTCCCACCAATCATGTCACTTTGCAATTCACCTTGAGCAAAATCTGCTACAAAATCAGGGTCAACAAGCTGCAAGAATTTTAGGACATTAGCACACCATGGACCGTTAAGTACTGTTTGCTTTAAGACAAAAAAGAATGGAATGGAGGCAAACAAAAGAGGTAAACTTTTGGGGACATAATGAATAAAACAGGAATGAAAAGTGCACTATACTGGCAAATTGAAAGGATTCAAAAGAGGTTATCGTACTAATTGAGAAAATATTTTCTGTAATAAGGTTTATACTTTGCTCCAATTTTTCTTTTCAACCCTTGATGCAAATTACATCAGGCTTTAAATTTATTGTAAAACCATAACACCAAAAATTATTATAAAGGTAAAAAAAAAATCAAACTTTCCTATAGATGACACCCTTTCTACAGCTACTCCAAGAAGTTTTAGAATAAAGTGAGAGATAAAAAAAAAAGGGGAAATGACAAATTGCATGACTTTGAAAATAAGATATACAAATTGGTAAAGAGAAAATACGGAATATAGAATGGGATAAAGTGAAAAAAACCAATTCCTACAGCATTGCCATATATTTATTAGTTTACACCAATGCAATTTTAGTGTTAGTAATCCAATTTTAAATACAATAAAGCCAATCATATAAAATAGAAGCCCGTACTGCAGCTTAAAACTAATGAAGCAGATCTTCAAGTAACAATAACAAATGCATTCAGCTACCTTAAGTTCTGCATATAGAGAACCTTAACATAGATAACTTGTCACTTGTATTTATATTTGTTTTACATACTATAATGTATATCCTAATAGATCTCTGTATAATTTTGCTCCATAAAAAAAATATGGAAGTTAATTGTCATATGATAAACACTCAGTTTGAAACATGTCTGAAGACCTTAAAGTTCCAGTCAAAACAGCGTAATATTATTCTACCCCTTTTCATTTGCTTACAAACACATCACATGTTTACAACAACTATGAGCTAGGGGGGAAAAAGGCAAAAGCCTACACAAAGGACGTGCTGAACTTCTTGTTGCTAAGATCTCACATCAATTATAGATTTAGTCAAAGTAGAGCTTATAAAAGACAGACAATCCCAACCTAATGAGTTAGATTTTGGAGTTGAATTAGAACTAGTCAACATATATAGTATCCATAGTTTGCAACTCAACAAACATCCAAGCTTTCCACTCCATCATGCAGGGGGCTAGGATTTCCATAGATGAGAAGCTAAATAATAAAGCATATTTCAACAGAAATATTCTAAGAAAATGAAGTATGCCTATAGGATCTTATTATTAATACTAGAAAATACAGAAGATAAACAATTTCGCTTACCTCTACAAGCTCAGACTGCGGTCTTTCTGGGTCAGATTCATTCATGTTTAAGCCCAATATCTCAAGTTCAGCTTCAAGCTCAGCTTCAATTTTGCTCATAGATTCTGAACTTTCTTCTTCCTTCTGAACATATGATTTTTTGCCGTCAGTTATTGGAAAATAATCCATGTGCTTTTCAGGTGAAAATCCATTTAGCTCCTTATCACGAAAGGAATGATCATAAGTACCCTGTGAACCGTAATTTTCATCATGTAACTCCTTCACTCTCATTGAATCTTTCATTTCAAGTCCCTCTTGTAGATCTTCAACCAAGTTTTGTGTCTCCTTTAACAACTCTCTTAACTTGTCCATTTCTCTTTTATTTGCCAATATGGAGGTCATTATCCCAAAGCAAATCCCGAGACTGAAGAGAAATGATGCATCTGATGATTACGTACGTGTCAACAACAAGCACCAGAGACTTGATATCAACTCATGAAATAACTAGAAACCTACTTCATCAACAGGTGAATAATTGACACACGTGACTTGCTTGAGTTAGCTGTAATAAACATGTTCAACCCGGATGATAAAACAATTTTTTTAATCAGTTTTGGTAAAGCCATTTTAGGTCATGAAGCAATTTTCCCCCTCCAGACCGAAACAAGCCCCACTTGCAAAGGAACAGTGGCATGGGCCTTCTCGGGGAAGATTGGTCCGTGAATAGAAAAACCAAGATTCTATAACATCCTTCCAATAAGTTTGTAGGGAGTTTAGACCTGTTCAAAACCCATTTGATTTTCAAAAACTCATTATATATGAGTCTCATTCGGTGAAACTATTGAAATGTATGTATATATAGTACACGTGAATGACCTGAGTGTGTAAATGAAACAAGTTTCCTTTACAAGAAATGTTAGTTTGTAACCAACCAGAGAATGCAGAAGAATCTGAAAAAATTATATTAACAAGTGAAATACTCTCTTGAGAAAAACAAACCAAAACAAAAATCTAAATGTTGGCCCGAAAAGAACGCAAATTTTTTTCTTTTGCAACACAATAGAGACTGTTAAGGTATTTGCAAGTCAAGATTCAAGAACATACCATGTTGAGTATGGATGTGCTTTCCACTGAACGCATTACCAGTAGGGCTCAATCTCTTACTTCGTCCATTGCCTGCATTAAGCTTCATCTTCTTGTCATCATTAGAAGAGCCAATCTTGGACAAGGAAGGAACTCCGAATAATACCCGTTTATCCTTCACCTTATTGGCTTTTCTATTCAACCTATATTCTTCACTTCCGGTTAATCCACTGAAAGAATCATCACCATTTGCTCTGCTGATCATTTGGTTTCCATCACCAACAAGAAATGACCTTGTTGCCATGGATGGCGAAAAGACAGATTCTTCCAATTTGACTTGCCCATCGCAGAGCTGAGCCATTAGGCAACTTTCTAAGGAGTTCGAAGGTCTAATAATATGCCCAAACAGATGGTTAGTCCTGTAAGAGGTTCTGTTTCCACGAGGATTATGGCCCAATTTTCCTGCAGACAAATCAGAGGGTAGGAAACCACATTTTCCGACAACATTGGAGCCTTGTTCATTTCCATAATCATTAAAGTTAGGTACAGAAAGGACATCACTCTCACTGCAATAACTGAAGAGCCTTACTTTTTCATTTTCAAGCCCTTCATCAGAAGCCAAAAGACAATCCTCTGAATTTCCATCTGAGGCCCTTCTATATAAAGAATCTCTCTCTGCTTGTGTGCAGAAGGGTTGGATTGGGGACACAGCATTCTCAAAATGGGAATCCTCTAATGACAAAGGAGATGATCCATCAACAACATTCTTTGAAAGCTTATTCAAATATCTAGCCAAACACCCAGCCCCGGCAACGGCTGCAACAACCCACAAATCCATTTTACCTCTTCAACACACACATGATCACTACCCAAACCCCACCACACATACAATCCTCTTTCTGTAGATCATCAGAAACAAACAGGAAAGGAAGAAACTTTCCATAAATTTACAGAAATTGGGGACACCAATTCCAGGAAAATGAAACAAATATCCCTGATTCACTGACCAAACACATTCTTCTCCCAACTCTTATTATCAACTAAGAAACCTATCATTCACTGTTCCCCAAGATGGTGGATGGAGAATCAAACAAGAAAAAACAATAAGCATGAAGAAAAGAAAAGTAGAATGAAAATATTCACGGGGTTTTGTGAACTTGGAAAACATCCAATTCCAATGGCAGAGATGAAGAGCAAGAACAACAACAGAGACCGTTTATGAGGAAACAGACATGAAGGGAGATTTGCAATAACAGTAAGAAAATAGAATTGTTAAGGGAAAAATCAAAATTTGGAAGTGATTAAGGAATCCTGGCAGTTGGGTGTTAATACCAAAATCTATGAATGTGTTTGATTATGACATACAACCAAAGCTACCAAACCAAACCAAAAACCCTCAACTTTGGCAGCTTTGATTTCAAACAAACCATGACACGCACTACCAATATTTAATAATATCAACTTTTTATAATAAGAGTTTTTGATTTGTAAATATCACCCTTCGAAAGTTTTTAAGTGAAATTCTCAGAAGTTGATGTAGCAGTAATAGGAAAATATTTTTAGATAAAGTCTCTTTTAATCAGCATGCGGTGGAGTGTCTATTTCTTTGGTTTAATCGACGGTTACAAAATAGATTAAAGGGCGATAAATAAAAAATCATTATTGTTACTCAATAAATAAATCCTAGTACAAGTTTATGACCGTTCAACAAATTTATCACGTGTGTATTTAGTTCAAAGACTATAGTACGGTGTTTTATCAAAATTTTAAAATAATTATAACCATTTATTTAAAATGATAAATATAATAATATTTTTTTATATTTCTGTAAAATTAATTTGGTTTTCTTTTTTTTAATGATATACTTTTATAATTTATTTATTAAAATCGACAATTTTTTTAAAAAAATTAACTTAAACTGAGGTTATGCAATCTGTATATGATTTTATTTAAAATAAAAAAATAAATCTTAAATAATATTAATTTAAGTTATGTATACTTAAAATAACTTCACATTTATATAAAAATTGTATCATCATAATATAATGAATTCAATTCACTTACATCAAAAGAAAATTATGTTATAAATGCATGATTTTTGTGGTATGATTTATATATAAATATTTTTTTTAAATTTATCCATTTCAATAATTAAAAACGTAAAAATTATACGGTTTTTTTTTTAAAAGACTCAGCAAAAAGGTGTATTTCTTCAAAAACAGATGTGTGTACTATAAAATGTTGTTTTCTAAGATTAAGAAAATGAGGAAAATAATCGTAAGAAGAAGACCAATGAATAGGGCCAATAAATACAGAACACTGATAAAAAAATAAAAAAAAACAACAACAACATGTATATTTACCAAACAAAATCATGTCATGTAAAGGAGAACCCTGAATGAAAAATTGAAACAAAAAAATAATACTATAAAAAGTTAATTTCACTGATACAACTAAAAATTAGAAATATATCCCTATTAATATCTTGAACGAATAATTAAATTATTACTAATACTTCTATTATTTTACTTATAACAATAATTTTAAATGTTAATAAATATAAATTTTACTGTGAATAAAAATAACTATTACTGATATTTCTGGTAACTCAATATAATAGTGATTAATAAAATATCACAAATATATAAAACAGTAATAATATATTAATTGTCATTAGTATATTCTATAATAATAATAATAAGTAGTTATTATAAATATATAAGAAAATGAAGACAAAATAGTTGTCACTTCACTATCATTAATTTATAATAATAATTACTATCCTTATAGTATCATGTCATAATTAGTTATTAATTACTTTTAATTTATCATTATTATTGTAATGTATGATAATGTGTAGTTGTCACAAATAATTATGAGGCATAATAACTAGATAAATAATATGATTTTTTAAAATAAATGTCGATTAAAATAAATAAATACAAAATATCCATTGTATTTAAAATGATAAAAAATAAAATATTCAACAATAAATTCAAACTTGTATATACCTAGTTCTACTACACATTTGAATTAAATAATTCAATAAGTATTTCAAAAATAACAATAAATGATAGTATGTTCAAGGATTTTGATGATATAAAATAAATCATTAATATTAATAAAAAATAATTAATAATATTTTAGAAATAGGTATATCAATGAAGAATTTTAAATAATAATACAGCTTACAGTATTATTAATAAACATATTAATAAAGTAGTTATTTGAAATTTTAAATCAAATATTTTGTTTCATTTAGTCACGTTGAGTTTTCATAATAAATTATTAATCTTTGATTAATTGATAGTGAGATTAAAATAAGTTGAATGTTAGTCTTCTTGTTGGATAATATTAATCAAATTTTACTATTCTATCTCAAAATCCTTTATTTTGTTTTTTTTTATGCATTTTCCATTTAACTTAGAACAAATTTTCTCTCTATCTTTTTTCATTGATACATTTTTATAACTTGTGATTTGATATATAGATGTCTTACAAATAATACCAAAATGTAAGGATAACGAAAAATAATTATATATTTTATAACACATTAAACGAGTGTTTTCTTAAGTAAGTTGATACATGCTATATAATTAGGCTGTCATTAAAAAAATGTAAAAACATAAAGTATAAGGAACTTTTATCCAATTAACGAGATTTCTTAAATTACTAAACTAGTGTACGTTTTGTTTAAGAAAAAATAATGTAATTCTAAAAGAAAGGAAAAATACTCTATACTTATAATATTTTTGTTGAAGAAATAATAGTTTAAGGTGATTTATTATTTTGGCAGTTTACGCATAGTCAGAAATTACTATATTTTACTGCAGCTAGAAATTACAATTAGAAACCGAGAGAAACTATTTTTGTAAAAAAGGAAGTCATATTCATAAAATACTATCTAAGTTAAGTCAGTATTTTCTTAAAATTAAATGCACAAATTTAGCAAATTTAAAAGTAAATTATAACAACGTGAAAAAAAAACGAAGTTCAGGAAAAAAAAAAAAGAGGCATGATTGGTTTACATTTCTTTAGAGCTGCATATTTCGTTGTAAAGAAGGGGGAAATATTTTTATTTGTATGTTAGGCCTTAATGTTGTGAAAATAAACAGGTTATTTGTAAGTTATTAAAATATGTACAACTGGTTTATGAATTCAAACTACATTCACTTATATCTATCCACAACTTAAAAATCACAGTGTACTTTATACCCAAAAGAAAAAACATAATAGTATACTTGATATTAGTTCACAAAATGTATTTTTTTTTCTTAATTCACAAGGTACAAGTGATTATTAGCATGTCAAATAAAGTCATTTGTGAAAATGGAAAGGAGAAAATTTACGTTAATAGGTTTATGTATATTTTTTCTTGTGAGAATGTCAACTTAAAAGGATAAAGATAATGCTAAATATGAAAAATACAATTTTATCATCCTATAACTATTAATAATTATTGGAGTAACTCATGTCCAATAAATATATATTGTCACTCGTTTGTTCTGTGTTTGGATGATTCCATTGAGTTAGCGAAACATCAGCACGACATTTTGAAAGAATATAAATTTTTAAAAAATAGAGTGTAAAAATAGAAAAGTGTTGTAAATAACATTACATTGCCACATTCTAGTGTTTCGGCCTGGAGAACGAAACCTGCAAGAAAGGGCAAGTAATTTTCACATTTGCTTTTTACACCCCAAAATTTGTTGAATGCATCATTAAAATATATGAATAGACATTTATATTTATATCTGTTAATTCTGAAAAATATATTTTGTAAGATAAAAAATGACTTAAAAAAAACGTTTTCTATAAGATAAAAAGTGATCTATGAAAAATATTTTTTGTAAGTTATTTTTTATCTTCTGAAAAATGTTTTTCACAATCTTAATATTTTCTTACGGAAAATGTTATCCGTAAACAACTTTCCCCTCTACAAAAAATATATTTTTCGAAAATACTCATTCACACCCTTTTTTTTTCTGAAAATATTTTCCATAATATATAAATCTTTTACGAAAAACATTTTTCATAAAATATTTCATTCACTCCACAATTTATTACGGATTTTATTTTCCATAATCCATTTTCACAAAACAAAATACAAACTCTATATCCCTACACCAAGTCCATATGCTACTTACCTCACTCAATGTTGAAAAACTTTCCTTGTAGCATCCAATAACACGTTCGCCGGAAAACGTCCACACTAGTCAGCACTCACCCACTCCACGACTCTCTTTAAATATTTTGTGGTACCATCAATTTCTGACGAGGTGCAGGAAGCAATTGCCGCAAGAAAGATATAAAAAGAGGCCCAACAACATCTCTTGCTGGGCTCGTTTTTAGTTTTGGCCTTTTATTGTTAAAAAAAACAATACTTCGCTAATATATATA